>Ga0190360_1000648_pt1 | contig 19002 bp, 17 predicted proteins | sample 48721834_MG_FD_161271 | JGI IMG/M metagenome (GOLD analysis project Ga0190360, IMG submission 161271) | Hydrothermal vent microbial mat bacterial communities from Southern Trench, Guaymas Basin, Mexico - 4872-18-3-4_MG | ecosystem: Environmental > Aquatic > Marine > Hydrothermal vents >... | reverse complement strand
TCTATTTTTATTTTTACTCATTAATCATTTTTATTGTTATATTTATCTAGAAATTTTATAACTCTGCCTTATATAAATTTATATACCTATAAATATTTATTAAACAGCTCATCTTGGTCTATACTCATCTTATATCCCATTTATGTAAAAAGGTCTATAAAATGCAATGAGTACGAAAATTCATAATGATAAAAGTGGCTTTAAATTAAAGGTACATTAGGCATGAACCGCTTTTTTTACCTTTAAAAATGTATTCACTACTATACATTTATTTACATAATTTTATTGAAGTTGACTGGTACCGCATAAAATAAAAAATAAGGAATTGAATATTCTAAACAGCTATATATGCTCGCATTATTAATAAAAAATAAGAATAGAAAATAGAAAACATTTAAAAAATTAGTCAGCTATTGTAGTCCAGAGACCATAAAAGCCATCTACTTCTGGCCGAGAGTTATATATATTCTTAAAAACACAGGTTATATCACCTTTTAATAGGTTATACGCATGATAGGTATTATATGTATAATGGATTTGTTTTACGCAAAAAAGTTTAGATTTAGATTAATATAAAGAGGTGATGTAAAAAGCTAAGCAAAATAGAATGAAACTGCACAGGAAAAAAGGTGGACTGTTGTCCTCCATTTAATCTATAAAGTGACGCCATAGGGCACTTATTAGAGGGAGAAACAGAAAGGATCGTCCTTAAAGCATCAAATAAATAAATATCAAAACAACGTCTATCATACCTTTGTCATATAGAAAAAAATCTATACAATGGAGCAAAATATAAAGGACAACCAATAGGAGATTAATAAATGCAGGTGTGGACGCAGCTAACCACATAATAGAAAAAGCAGTCCCGAAAACTTTTGATAAAATGGACGGGATAGAGGCGTTTGGGGTCACGCCAGTATCTATTCGTATTGAATAGATATAAAATTTATTCTCCTATTATTAGCATAGGAAAATGAATAAACCCTTATTTAAATAATTACAATATTTAAAAAATAAAAATGGTTTCAAATTTTAATAGATTTAAAATTTAAACAAAAAATAAAAAGAAGTTGCAGATTTCTATGTTTTATTTTTAGATTTTTTCTTTTTTTTCTTCTTTTTACTAACCATTTCGCTCATAATTTTAGTCCCAATTTTCATGAATTGGTTAGCGTCATCGGTTGTTAGTCCTGCCTTTTTAAATATATCTATGATTTTACTTGGATCTTCTTGAGCTGATGACATCAATTCTATCATGTCTACTTTTGAAGTGATCCGGTTCATTACTTCTTTTTCTTCAGGAGATAATTTTTTAAACATTTTTTCTTGCATTTCAGTTGTTTTCTTATGAAAAATTGAGATAAATCCACCTGAAGATTCCGTTAGACTGGAGCCAAATACCTTAAATGCAATGTAGAATAAGACGACACCAAAAGCAAATATTACAATCAAATCAACTCCTAAACCCAAAAACAATGCTTGAGCGGAATGTTTAGGGATTGAAAGTCCAAGGATACCTATCAGAAAATTTCCTGTACCGTAATCTCCTGTATAACCACCTAGAAATACTCGAATAGCGTCAGCAAAATAAGTTGTCGGATTGAAAAGTCCAATGAAATACATATTTTCAACCGGGATTAAAGCACCTGAAATAAATACAAGTGGCGTATTTATGAGTGTAAAATATAAAAATGCATTAGTCATATCACTTTTTGCAGAAATAGTCAGTCCAATACATGAATAGACGGCTGCAGAAATAAAGATCATAACATACATCATTATCACGGACATTATAATTGCAAGGACTCCAAAAACAGGATACCCAGCTGCGAACCACCCAAAATCATATGGATAAACTCCTAACTCGAATGATACCAGTCCACTAAGAAGACCAATTGCAATAACAATTGAACATTGAAAAATGACTTTAATAGCTCCTCCTAAGATAAATCCTAACACTAAATTCCTCCTTTTTACCGGAGAAACTGCATAAATATCTTGGAATCCCATCATTTTATCGAAAATTAATGGCATCCCTGCCATCATAATTCCCGACATAATTACCACCATTACAATAATTCCAGCACCCATATATGTACTTGCTTCTCCCATATTACCTATCCAATTTCCAAATGCGGGTCGCATAAATATCATGAAAATGGCTGGCATTAAACTTGATGAAATTATCTGGTTCTTATTCCTAAAATATTTTATGTACTCTCTTCTAGCAATTCCTAAAATAGCTTCAAAATCAAAAGATGCTAATAGCCCTTTTTTTTCCTTTTTTACCCTAAACATATTTTATACACTCCTTAATCTTTTAGAAATCTCTCCTCTAACAAAAGAAACTACGTCTGTATCTGCATCCCTTAAAGTCTTTCCCGTATAATAAATAAAAACATCTTCTAGGCTAGGTTCATGTATCCTCATATTTTTGATTTCAATATTGTTTTGTTCTGCCAATTTAAATAATTTTGGAGCAGCCGATTCACCGTCATTTACTTCTAATGCAATTGTAGTATCTGATAATTCATTAATTTTTAAAATAAATGAATTTGATTCAGAACTCAATTTTTTTGATGCTCTTTTCGCTTTTTCCACATCTATTTCTATTATTTGTCCACCAATATTCTTCTTTAAATTTTTAGGTGTGTCTAATGCCACGATTTTTCCCCTATCAATAATCCCTATCCTGTCGCAAAGTCTGTCGGCTTCTTCCATATAATGAGTACTCATAAGAATTGCGAATTGATCTTTATATTTTTTTTTCAATTTTTTAACATGGTCCCATATACTTCTCCTGGAAATCGGGTCCAACCCAACGCTAGGTTCGTCCAATAATAAAAGTAATGGTTCTACTAATAAACCTCGAGCAATTTCAAGTCTTCGACGCATTCCCCCACTAAATGTTTCGACCAGTCCATCTGCTCTTTGACCCAACTCTACAAGTTTAAGCATTTCCTCAATCTTTTGGTCTCTGTCTGGCCCTCTCTTAATTCCATAAAGTGAAGCTTGAAATTCCAAATTTTCTCTTGCTGTAAGTCGCCCATCGATTGTAATATCTTGCGGTACATATCCAACACATTTTCTAACCATTTCAGGATCTTTATTAATATCATATCCTCCTACTATTGCAGTCCCTGATGTAGGTTTTAATAATGTACAAAGTAATTTAATTGTTGTAGTTTTACCAGCGCCGTTCGGACCTAAAAAACCAAAAATTTCTCCTTCTTTTATATTAAAATTAATATGATCAACAGCTACAATATTACCCCATTGTTTTGTAAGGTTAATTGTCTTTACGATTTCCATTTTTTCGATAACTTTTGTTGTGTTCATTATTTAAATCATCCAAACCTTAAAATAACAAAATTATGAAATATTTAATATATATGATTCATATATATTTAATTAAAATATATCTGAAATTATTCAAATTCTATTTCTTAATTAATTCTAAAGGAGAACTCATTATTGCCGGGACAAAAAGAAGAAAACAAAGAAAATTTAAATATAAATGAAATTGCAAATAAGTGGCAAAAAGAAATGAGTAAAGGATTTACTAAAGTTATTACATTGGCACTTTTGTCTATTAAAAAAATGCATGGGTATCAATTAGTTGAATTAATTAAAGAAAGAACATCTCATTTCTTAAACCCAAGTACCTCTACCATCTATCCTATATTAAGTTCGTTAGAAAACAATGGTTTTATTACTTGTAATGTAGAAAAAAAAGGGGGTAGAGAAAGAAAAATTTATTCAATAACTACCAAAGGTCAAAAACTTCTTGATGAATTAATAAATAGACAACAAAATGTCTTAAAAGCAATGCATTCTTTATTTTCTAAATTAAAAGATAATATTTTTTCTGCAGATGTTATTAGTAGAATTTCAAATGAACTCCCAATTTTGGACATTAAAAAATTAAAAAATGAAAAACCAAAAGATAAAGTAATCAGTGAACTGGAAATTATAAAAAAAGTCTTATCAAATAGAATTAATAAATTAAATGAAAAATTAATTGAAATTGATAAAGAAATTAATAGCCTAAAATTGTTATGACTTAAATTATTGTAATATGTATTTGATTTAATATTTAAAATTAAATTTTTTCTTGTTTTTTCTAATTTGTTTTTAATTTTTGAATATTACAAATAAAAAGTTTTATTAGGTCATTTTTTGAAAAAATTATCCCTATTAAATTATTATCAAATTAGAATGGGAATTGATATGCTTGTAAAAAGACCAATTTTAATCCTAGGGATCCTTACGCTAATATGGCAAATAATTTTTGAGATATTTAGTATTACAAATCTACATCATATGTGACCTCTATGCGCTTTTGGGTATGTTGCATCACTTCTCTTAATTTATTCAAGCTTAACAGAAAAATCACCAAACTGGAAAATTCTTTTAATAATTTTTGTCATTGTAATCGCGGTCGTGGTAATCGGGTTCTCCACAATGATGGTAATTAACAATATTTTTCACGCATCTATTCCATCTGGATGAGGATAAATTTAGTCAAAAAGAAAACACGAATTAGATGATGGTTTAATAAAAAGTTTCAGGTTAAACCAGATATCAAGGTAGCCCCTTGAAACGTGTTATATTAAAATCGAGGTTTAAAAAATGAAAGCATTGTTTAAAATAAAATTGATTTCAATATTTTATATAATCGCAGGGATTTTTTTATTTGTACTTGGTATTGGGATATTAATACTCCACATTGAAAATCCTTCTATAATAATCAATGTTATAAAGTTAATTTTTAAAAATGGTGGATTTTGCGCCGGAGATACTTTTATTACAATCGCTCAGATCTATGCTACAATTTTATTTCTTATCCCAATGTCGCAAATAACCGCTTTTTTATCACTAAGTGGTGGAATTCTTGCACTAAAATCAAAACGAAAAATAGCATGGTATCTTATTATTAGTGCTTCTATTTTATATTGTCTTGTCTTTTTTGGTTTAATTGTTGATTATATTTTTCTCCAAAATGATATTAAAGAGATATTTAATATATAATTCTCTTTTAAATTTTTTTACTATTTCATTGTCATTAACTATAATTTTTTTAATATCAAACCTTCTTTTTAATTTACTGAAATTTTAAATGTAAATCTAAACTGTCTATATTTAATGTGGGCTTTTATAAAGTCATTCATTTTAATATTAAGAGTTAATTTATTTTAGAATTGGTGGAATTCCCGTTTATAAAACAATTTTAACTTTTTCATCAAGTTTAATGTAGGGTAATTTTACTTTACATTTATAGGCATAAATTTCCACTCCACTCTTTGAAACAGTTCTTAATTTCCTTCCAAATAGCGGGTTTGTCTTGTCATTTGGCATAAAACTATTGGCATCATTTCTTTGAATTATAAAAATTATTGCACTTCTGTTTCCATTTAGCACAAGTTCTTCTAAATCATTTAAATGTCGTAAACCTCTAACTGTGGGTGCATCAGGAAATTTCGCAATACCGTCCTCTACGAGCGTACACGATTTAATTTCCATGTAAATTTTTCCAAGATTATTTATTAGCAAAAAATCCAATCTACTGTTTTTATATTTAATTTCCGATTTAAAACTTATAATATCGCAAAAATCTTTAATCTCTTTTAATAATATTGCTTCTTTAAAAATTTTATTAGGTGCATTGGAATCAAGCGAAATATGGACTCCATTCTCAATTATACCCAGTAAATCATATTCGGTCTTGCGATTTGTGTTATTAGCTTTTCTCAAAATAACTTCTTTTCCAGGAATAAGTAATTCCTTCATTCTTCCTGGATTTGGGACGTGAATTGCTTTCTTTTCTCCGTTTATTTCTACAATAGCCACAAATCGATTTGGTCTTTCAAGAAATATGGCTTTTTCTATTATTTTAGCAAGTTTCAAAACTGTTTTTTCCTACTTATTCATTTCTAAATAATTTTTGAATTGAAATTTTTTGAATTTGAGTATTGTTTCTTTAAATTAAAAAATGATTTTATCAAGAAATTTTCTAAAATTAATTTTTGATATTTTCACACAAATTATTTATAGAAATTTTGGGATAATTATTATTCAAGATAAATTACATACAAATTTTAAATTGAAATGTGGCTGGCTAAAATGTTAAAAAGAATTCATACAAAAATTAATATCTTTTTCATTATAACATTGTTATTTATCGTATTTCCCATTTTATATATGATACCTATTTCAAATGGCTATGGGGATGATTTTAGTTCTGCAGAAATCCTTTATACTGGAACTCACTCCGACATTCTTTATAGTTCAGACGATTATGCATATTATAAAATATATTGTAGTTCTAATCACTTTTTAAAAGTGATCCTAACTTACTCTTCAAGTTTTGACCTTGATCTTAGGTTATATTCTCCAAGTCAATCATTAATTGATAGTTCGGCAAACGCTGGAACTGCGGATACTTGTGGTGCATATTGTTCCTTTTCTGGATATTATTACATCCGCGTTAAAAGATTTAGTGGTACTGGTGATGCATCATTTTATTTGGATATTTCGATTTTCTATGGTATTCCAGGATTTCAAATTGTCTACTTGATTTTTGGACTAATTGGCTGTATTGGACTATTTTACTTTTTAAAAGTGCGGAAAAATAATAGCCTAAATAAGAATATAATTTAATTTTTTTATTTTTTTTGAATTCTAAAGATAAAATTCAATAATTTTAATTTCATTATTTTTCTTTTTTCTATTTAAATTCTATAATCCTTGTTATTTATTTTTAAATAATGATTTTCCTTCTAAAAAAATAAGTCTATTAAATCGAATTGAAGATTTTTTACAAGATTAGAAAATAAATAATTTATTATTAATGTCATTTTAAACGAACAAATAATAGATATTTTATATTTAACTAATTATTTCATAATAATCATAAATAAAACTTAAATATTTAAGAAAATAAAAGATAATCACTTAATTTTTTAAATTATTATTAAGGACATTTAATATTTAAAAAATATAATAATGTAAAGGATGATACAAGATTTGCCAATAGTAACCGTTTCTGTCGAGTTATCAAATGGAAAGAAAGATATTTTCTATTATCCGAGTAATATAGTTTTCAATTATTTACAAGAAAAAGATTATTATTTGAAGGATTTTGTAAAGCTTGCTATAGAATCAATTGATGAAGCGCAAAAGCGAGTAGTTGAAAAGTATGGCTATCAATGCATAGGTTGTTATATAATCAAAAACCGATTAAACAGGTGGAACAATGAGTACGATAAAAATTTGGTTGTATCGGTAAAAAAAATTAATCAACTTTAATTTTAAATTGTTTAATGTTAAATTGTTTAATGGCTAAATTTTTAAAACATCATATTATATTGTTAAAACAATGAATATATCACATGTAGTCCAGCGTTATTTTCCTGCGATATCTGGTTCTGAATTATATTTTCAAAAAATTTCCGAACATCTAATAGAAAAACATAAAATCAAAGTTTTATGTTCTAATGCATTAGATTTCAGAGCTTTTGGGACACCTAAGGGGAAAATAATCGAAAGTAAATATTCTCAAATAAATAATGTCCCCATATTTAGATTTCCTATTAAATATTCTTATTTTATAAATAAATTTCCTTTAATCGAGTATAAAACGATTAAAAAATTATTAAAACAAATTGGGCGGTTCAGGAACCCCCTAATTGATGCATATAATCTTTTGATTAATGGGCCATATTGCCCGGATTTATTAGAATTTCTTCTTAGCATCAATTCAGATATTATACATTCTACGTGTTTTCCATTTGCTACAAATTTATTTGCATTAATAGCTGGAAAAATGAAAAGGGTCCCAACCTTAACTACTCCATTTTTTCATTTTGCTAATAAAAGATATCAAAATCCTTCTTTATTAAGAATTTTGAAATTTTTTGACATGATTTTGGTTTGTAGTAAATTAGAGGCGCAATACATTATCAATCATGGTGGTATTAAAAGGTTTGATAAAAAGATAAAATTGATAAAAATGGGTGTTGATATTAAAAAATTCACAAGAGCTAAACCCAAAAAACTCAGGCAAAAATTCGGGATAAATTCAAAGCCATTAGTACTATTCTGTGGATATAAAAATTATGAAAAAGGTGCAATCCACATTTTAAAATCAATTAAATATGTCATAAAAAGAGTACCCGATGTTGTATTTATGTTTATTGGGCCAAGTACAAAAGCATTTAATATAGAAAAAGGAAAATTAAAAAGCGATTATAAAAAACATATTATAAATATTGGAGTTGTCCCATATGACAATATTAAAATAAAAATTAGTTCATTTATGGCATCTGATATTTATGTAATGCCGTCAAGAAGTGATGCATATGGAATTGCTTTTTTAGAAGCATTTGCTTGTAAAAAACCAGTAATTGGTGCAAATATTGGTGCAACTCCGGAAATTATCCAGAATAATCACAACGGTATTTTAGTTCCATTTGGGGCGCCTAATGTATTAGGTAATGCAATAGTTAGACTACTAAAAAATCCGGGACTAAGAGATGAACTGGGTTATAATGGATATCAAAAAATAAAAAATCAGACATGGGAAAATGTTTCAAAAAAGATTGAAGAAATTTATTTATCATTTTATGAATAGAATAATTATTCTGTAAGAAGTTGAGGTATACACAAATTTGAGAGATGTTAAAAGCAGGTTATATAGATCTAGATATTTAAATAATGAATCTCTTGCCATAAAAAATGGTAAATTATTAATTTATGATAGGACTATTCCTGAATTACTAAAAAACTACACTACTCCTCTTTATGTATTCTTAGAAGACCAGGTCAGGAAGAATTGCCGCGTTTTTATTAGGCTTCTAAGTAAATATTTTAAATATTATAATATTTATTATTCATTTAAAACGAATTATTTGCAAAAAATTTGTGATATAATTTCACAAGAGGGTTTAGGGGCTGAAGTTGTATCAATCAGTGAAATGGAACTTGCAAGAACATGTAAATCGAAAAAGACAATTTTTTCTGGTATTTACATTTCAGACTCAATTTTAAATTACGTAAAAGAATACGGAATCGAAACATTAGTAATATCGCAGATTAAAGAGTTATCGAGAGTAAATACATTTATGGCAGAAAATGGTCTTAAACAAGAAATTGCTATAAGGTTAAAAAGTTTTGATTATTCTCATTTTTCGGGTATTGAATATACTCCTGAAACATTTAAAAAAATGCTCAAATTACTATCTGTTTGTGAAAACCTAAAATTAACTATGCTCCATTATCATATAGGGACTCAAATATTAAAAAATGAGCCGCGTATTAAACATATAAAATATATTTTAGACGTTTATGAGAAATTTGAAAATGCTGGATTTAAAATTCCCAAATTAAATTTAGGTGGCGGTTTTCCAGAAGCAGGAGTTTTTTCAGAAGATGATTTAAGTTCTTTTTTAAATTCTTTAAAAGATATTTTACAAGAAAATTGGGATAAAATCGAAATAAATTTTGAGCCTGGTCGTTATATTGTAGGAAATACCGGGTTATTACTTATGAAGGTGCATAATACATTCCAAATTGGTAAGGAAAACTGGATTTTAGTTGATGCTGGAGACCATATTTTACCCAAGGCATCTAAATCGAATTTTAGATTTATTTTTACCGATAAACTTGACAAACCTCATAAAAATAAAATATCTATTAAAGGATGTCTCCCTACTGATATTGACATCCTTGCTAAGAACTATCCATCTCCCGCAGGTGTTTCGTCCGGAGATATTATTGCCGTAGCCAACGCGGGAGCTTATACTTTAACGTGGTCGTTTAGGTTTAGTTTTCCGTTCCCTGCTGTTATATTAATAAATAAAAATGGAATAGAAGAGCTTAAACCACAAGGTAATAAAAATGAATTATATTATTAGGTCATTACAATGAATATTTTAGGACTAGATATTGGTGGAGCAAACATAAAAGCCTCTTTAATAGATCAAGGAAAATTGAAAAATAAATACATGCAATATTATCCTATTTGGACTAAAGATTTAAGTTTATTACCTGATATTATAAAAGAAGTAAGCACAAAGGTCATACAGGGCCAGGATATCGAAGCAATAGCTGTTACAATGACTGCTGAATTATCTGACGCATTTTATACTAAACGAGAAGGGATTTTAAAAATATCAAAATCATTACGAGAAGCTTTTTACGACATGGAAGATAAAATTTATTTTATCAATATATTTGGAGAATTCATCAAATTTAATACTGTATTAAAATATCCACTTCAAGTTGCAGCTGCAAATTGGGTAGCAACATCAAAATATGTCGGATTATTTTATAAAAATTGCATTTTAATCGATGTCGGGAGCACTACTACTGATGTTATACCTATTCTTAATGGTAAGCCGGTTTGTCTTGGAAAAACTGACCCAGATAGATTATTATCTGGTGAATTGGTTTATACTGGTGTTTTAAGAAGTGAAATTCCTTCAATAACTCACTATGTCCCTTATAAAAATAAAAATTGTAGGGTTTCATCCGAAAAATTTGCCCTATCAGCTGATGTCCATTTAGTTCTAGGACATATTTCTGAAGACGAATATACTTCTGATCCTGCCGATGGAAGAGAAAAAAACAAAAAAGACTCATTAGCACGTATTTCAAGAGTTATTTGTGCAGATATTGAGATGCTGTCTAAAAAAGAAATAATGACAATAGCTAGATATATTTATGAACAACAGATTGCCCAAATTCAAGTTGGGCTAATGCAAGTATTTAACAGACTTAGATCATCATACGTAGTTGATTTTAAAAATTTTTTAATAATAATTACTGGAATTGGAGCTGAATTTTTAGCTAGAAAAGCAGCTAAAAGATATGGTTTTAAAAAAATAATAAATTTAAATGAAATTTTAGGTGAAAATGGCGGAATTGTTGCTCCTAGTGCAGCCGTTGCTCTTTTATTAGAACAAAAACTAATTAAAAGGTAATAATCTATGTCTTTTAAAGCTTTATTGAAAATCGGTGGTAGTTTAGTTAATGACCCCACATCTTTTAAGAACCTCTGTAATCATCTTGAAAAACTATATTCACTTCATCCTTTTATTATTATTCCAGGTGGTGGGCTATTTGCTGACAATGTTAGATTAATCGATAAAGAATTTAATTTAAAAGCTGAGCACAGCCATTTTATGGCTATATTATCAATGAATTTAATTGGATATCTCCTCCACACGCAATTAACAAAATCGTTATTAGTATCAAATATAGAGAAATTAAACTATTCTAAATGGAAGGCGGAAAATGATTTGATGATTCCCATATTTTTACCTTTTAAATATCTTCTAAATAATGATATTTTGCCTCATTCTTGGGAAATAACAAGTGATTCGATTGCATATTTTATTGCTCAAGAGTTAAAAATCAACAAAATTATTTTAGTAAAAAATGTGGACGGTCTTTTTGATAAAGACCCTAATAAATTCTCAAACGCTAAATTTATATCTCAAATATCCGCTGATGAACTATTAAAAATGAGTGGTACCAGTTGTATTGACAAATATTTACCAATTTTAATCAAGAAATACAAAACATCGTGTTTTTTAGTTTCCGGTTTGTATCCGTCTAGAATAACAAAAATAATAGAAAATAAAAAAGCTAAATTTAGTTTAATATTTTAAAAATTTGAATAAAATTCAAAATTATTCAGCCATTTTCTCTTTCCATTCGTCGATCTTTTGCATTAACAATTGAATAATTTCTTGACTTGGTAATTCGCTTTCTTTAAAATTAGTACGAAGTTTTCTAGCAAATGTTCCTAATTCATAAAGACTTGGATGCCATTTCCAGGATTTAGATATTGTGTCTCTTGCGTTTTCGATAACTTTAGCCAAGGAATGTGCATCTGCGCCACCTTGTGTTCTTTGAACAATCAAAGTAAAAACTTCTTCTACGATATCCGGGACTTTCTTGGCTTTACTAGCAGCGGATTTGGCCTCAGATTGTAATGCAGCTTGCTTAACGCTGGACGCTATTTGCGGTTTAGGCGATGGAGCTGATGATGTAACTGGACTAGCTGTTGGTGTTTCAAGTTTAGTCCTGCCAGCTGAATATACTATTGGCTTTGATTCAACTTTTGTAGTAGTAGATGTAGTTGTCTTGGCAGTTGTGCTTGGCCTTTTTACTACCATTGTAGGTTTCGGAATTGATGGTGTTGGAGCACTTGTTGATACTGGTGCTGGAGCTGCCCGCGCCCCCGCAACTGAAGCTCGGATTTCTCTCATCGCAACTCTCAATTCTGAAGTTAATACTTTCATATCTCCAATTGATGCAGTTTGTTTTGCAAGATCTGAGATTGCCGACCTCAGCTCGCGAATTCCTGACATAGCTTCAGTTAATTCTGCAATATCCGGTTTTAAAGTTTTAGCTAGTGTCCCTAGTTCAGCTAATGATGCAATTCCTTCGAAAGAACTCGTTAATTTATCCATAGTTTCTTTCAACCCATTCATTGCTATTCTGAATTCTCCTAAAGTTGCTAATGTTGCTTCAAAACCTTCCTTTAGTTCGTTTAACCCGCGAATTGAATCTCTGATTTCTGTTAAGGCATTTTGTAAATTTGAAATTTGCGTTGCACTCTTCATAATCTGGTCAGAAATTCCTCTCAAGTCCGAAAGACTTGAAAATGCTGTCTGCATTTCTTTTATTGAATTACTCATCAAACTTAAACTATTTGTTAAATCTGAAATCTGGTTTAATTGCGCTCCCATCTGAGTTAAACTAGAAACATTTGTCCTAAATTCATCAAACAATCCTTTAATATCACCTAAATTAACCTGAGCCATCTTATCAACTGAAATCTTCAACTTTCCCATTTCACTTATCAAATACCGTCTACCAAGAATTAATTCATCAATTTTTTCCTTGATACTCTCAAATATTGTTTTTTCAGACATTTTATTTTTCTACTCCTTTTATAAAGATAATTTGATAATTGAATGAATTAATATAAATTTTATAATAATTTTAATTTATAATTAGATTTCATTAATAAATAATTATCTTAATACTTTAATAGAAATTTTAAAGTGTATAACCGTGATTCATTTAGTTTCCATTATACAAAAGAATAACAATAAGGTAATATTTTTTAAAGATTTTTGGGGCAAATTTGAAGACATCCAACCATTTATAATTTTATTTCGGAATTATTCTCCATTCGTTCAGAGAGAACCGGACAAAACTTATAAAATAATGCGAACACCAGATTTAAAAATGATTTTTGCAAATTTTTCTGACATAATTCTTATTCTAGGTGGATCTCTTGATATTTCCGTCAAAGAATTAGAAAAATATTTGATTTACTCTTATAATCTATTTCATAGTTTGTTAGGTGATATCTCAAATCATGATGTAAATTTTGATGAACTTCAAGAATTTGAGAATGAACTTGATAGAATAATTCGAGCTTCAGCCACCAATGCTGAACTTGAAAAATTAGACCACACTGTAGAAGAAAAAACAAAAATTACTGCAGCTAGTGAAGAGAGATATCGAAGAGATGGTTTAATTGCTCAATATGCAGCTGAATTAATGGAACAATACCCTGCAGAATTTCTTGATAATACAATAACTAGGGTAAGATTATATTTATCTGCCAGTATGAAAGTTCATTATCAAGTAATCGTTGATTTCTCTACATTTCCATATCCACCTATGATTGAATTTCCAAAAGAACTCATTGATATTTTAGGAACACCTGAAAATTGCCTCGAAACAATAAAAAATTGGGATCCGGTTAGCCCACCTCCTTGGATTGAACTGATCTATGAACTTGAAAATAAAGTTTATCATTCAGAATATCATATCGTTGAACCAATAATTGAAGAAGACGAACCTTCTAAAATGGTATCTAAAACTACTTACAAACTGTCTGATGAAAAAATTAAAAAAGGAATAGTACCTATGGAAAAGAAAAAAGGTGCTCCTAAAATTATTATGGACGAAACAGAATCTGAAACAACTGAAGAAGAAAAGCCTGCTAAAAAAGGAAAAGTAAATGGTAAAAAATAAATTGTTAAATAAAATTTTAACTTTATTTCTTCTTTTTCTCTTCTTCAATTTCTGGTGGTTTTATCAAAATCTTATAAATAAAAATTATTATGATAACTGAAATAATTTCAATAGTAGCCCCTACACCCCAATAAAAATACATATCATTAAGAGTTAATGAATTTGGTAAAAAGATAATTTCAAAGATAAGACCACTTAATCCACATAATATAATTATAATGGCTATAATAAAACCCCAAATATTTTGACTTGTAATTCTAATTTTTTCTTTTTTACGTTGTATAACCTTTTTCTTTTTAAATGTTTTCTCTTTTTCTACTTCTACTTCCAACTTATATTCTTTAATAATTTCATTTGCTCTATTATTAAAAATTTTCTCTTTTTGAGTATCTCCTGCTTTTGCTGAACATTTAGCTGCTAACCTATAATACTTTACGGCCTGATTATAATCCTCATCTCGCATAGCGAACCTCGCTTTTTTGAGATAAAAATTTATCATTTTTGGGTCTATCTTATCCTCTGCCTTATTACGTATTCCATTTTTGCTCAATATTAATCACCTTGATAATTAAATGACATTAATTCGTATTTAAAATATTTTGGTATAAATATTAATCCGACTCATTATTTTCTTCAAATTCTATATATGGCTTTACAAGGTCTTGTCTTCTTGCTGCTTTTAAAAGTCTGATTGCTAATATCCGTTTCCTTTTAAAATATTCTTTTAGTGTATCATCAAAATTTTTTCTTGGATATAATGCTTTTAAAACATTATCTCGGTCTCCTGGACAGCCCCCTCTTCTCATGCAACAATAACTCAAACTTCTAAAACATACAGTCGGAGCATACCAGCCTTGTTCCTCGGAGAAATCCTCTTTTATCTTTATGAATTCTTCTTTAGTCAGTCCTATTTTTTTTAATATCCAATCCCGATTACACTTATAACTAAATGATAATTTATAATCTGGGTGACAACAAAAAGTTAAAGAACGATAATCCCCACCATAACATGCAGGAACTGGGGCGTTTTTCCAACCTGGAACGTTTCTAACTAATTTTGGGTCAAACAACATTTGATTATCATCTACCAATTCTATCCAACAGCATTGATTCAATATATATTGGTTTTTCTTTTTCAATTAGTTTTAATGCATTGGTTAAATGTTCTTCTTTTTCAGCATAAATTCTCATAAGTTTTTTACCTTTTGCTACCTTATGTCCCTCTTTAACAAACAATTTGATGCCTGCTCCTTTATATTTTGGCGTTCCACAAAGCCTAGATATTTTATTTATCAAACCATTTGATATATTTTTAATATATCCTTCAGTTTCTGCTAAATAATCGTATGTATATTCTCCAATTGATATATCCTCTGGCTTAATATTTGGGTTTCCACCTTGTATTTCTATTATTTCTCTAAATTTCTTGAGAGCTTTCCCTGATCTAAGGATTTCTTCAGCAATATAATATCCTCCTTTTTTTACCTTACCGCTTAATTCTAATAATATTCCTGCTAGCTCAATAGACTTTTCAATTAAACTATTTGGTCCATGACCCATTAATGTTTCTAAGGCTTCCCTTGCTTCTAAAGCTGGGCCAATATTATAACCAACTGGTTGTCCGCCATATGTAATTCCACATTCTAATTCTATTCCCACTCGATCAGCTATGTCAATAACTTTATGTGAAAATTTTCTTGCTTCATCTAATGTTTTTAATTTTGTATGGGCACCTTGGGGTAAGTCTAATACCATCTTATTCACACCAAGTGCAATTTGTTTACTTAAAATTGATGCAATAATTTGAGACTCAGGGTCTAAATTTAGCATCCTTTCTACAGATGTTATTATAGAATCTGCTGGTGATAAGTCTAATTTTCCGCCCCAACAAATCACACCATTACTTCTTAAGGTCATTTCTTTTATTTCATTTCCACTAAATTCAATTGGCGCAAATATTTCCATCGTATCTGCAGTACCTGATGGGGATGTTATTGCTCTTGTACTTATTTTCGGGATTAACAGACCACTTGCTGCAATTATTGGGACTATTAAAAGACTTACCTTATTTCCAGGGACACCGCCTATTGAATGCTTTGTATATATTGTTTTATCACCCCAATCTATTATTTGACCTAATTCTGCCATACTTTTTGTTAAATCAACTATTTCCTCCGAATTTAAAGGGATATATTCCTGTGCCATTAAAAATACACTTATCTCTATTATGCTTAGATCTCTGTCATAAATATCTCTTAGAATAGCATCCAATTGATTTCGGGTATATGGAGTTTGATTAATCATTTTATTTTGAATATATTTAATTGAATCTGGAGCTGATGTTAACTCGACCTCTACTTCAGTCCCTTCAGATACCTTTAAAATATCATAAATATTTTTATACAATCCAATATATCCTGGCTTAATTAGACTACTTGTTATGTCTACTATTGCTGTAATTTTCTTATTCTCGTATTTAATCAATATTCTATCATGAGGTTTGATTTCCAACATCTCTGAATCTTGTTTATTCAGGAGTACTACATTTTTAAATGCCAGTGATGTTATGTCTATATTTCTTGTCTTAAATTTCATCTTCATACCAAATCAAATTAAAATTAAAATTTACTTTTAATTTCGTCATTTTAAAATTTGCTTGTTAATCATATTTTATAAATTAGCATTAAATAAAAGCATTTATTACATTTATTACATAATAATTTTTATATTTTACACTTGAAACTTTATTCTAACTATTTTTTTATTGTTTTTTTACATGTAATAATTCAGATATTATTAAATAACCTGCAAATGTCCCTAATGGAAAAAGCCAAATTTGTAAAATACTTATTATTATCCCCAGAAACTTAAATTGTGAAATATTAAAAATTATTAACATAAATTCTATTAAAAATAATACTCCGATCATTATAAAAATTAGTCCGACATCCGTAAATAAAAAGAAAATACCAAAATTAAATGGATTTGAACTTTCAACAAATTCATTTAAATATGTGATATATTCAACTGGAACAAAAGCATTTATTGTTGTAATAAATAAAAAGAAAAAAATCCCTAATAAAATGTAAAAAATACCAAAAATTAGTATAAAATTTCTAAGATAATTTAGTCTGTATTTATTTTCTTTTTTATCTACTCCTTTATTATCTTCCATTTTGATCAACTATATCACTTTTATTGGATATGTATTTATTATATTTGCCAAATTTAAACATGTATTTATATCACTTTTCAAAACGAAAAACTCAACAGAAATATTATGTTCTTGATATTGTTCCATTTGATAAATCTCATTAGTATTTATATCCCAACAAATCGAAGCATAATGTCTTGAATTATTTCTTATAATTCCAACTCCATTTACGTATATTAGACCATTTGTTAATGGTAAAAATAATTTTCTGGAATAATTTGACCTAAATAACATTTGTGTCTGATTTTCTAATAAGGAGGGCGAATATGTAATGTTTTTTATATTGCTCACATTGAAATGAATTTTATGAAGAATGGACGGCTTTATATTTAACAATATTGAATAAAATGAATAATTGTTAAACGTATTATTAAAGGCTTGAACCGTATAATTACTACCTTCAACGCTAATATTGATTGGTAATGCACTAAGATTAATACTGCTTTTTGTTAGATTCACAAAATTGGCTGAATTATTTATAACTGTGTTATTTAATGTAAATACTTGTGCTGTTGTTATATTAACAACTCTTTTAATCGCGTTTATTGTAGAATTGACTATTCTTACTGCTTGATTATCATGGAAAATTGAATATTCCCACTCTTCTTTTCTTGGTTCCCAGCCAGTCGCATCACTAACTTCAGCCAACATAAGATGTTCCCACGCCAATTTTAAGTTGGTCTTCATTTGTTCTCTAAATGTCGTATTAAAAGTATTGTTATAATATGTAAACAATGACTCCGCCACTAATATTTTATTTCGTGTCCTATAATTATCAGCCCTAATAAATCCATCATTCTCTGTTTCATTTCTATCTGCTTTTTTATAATTAAAACCCATCCATTGATATGCTCCAAATGAAGCAAATGTATTCCAAGTCGAGTCCGGTACTATTTTTGTAAGTACTGAAGTCAAACTATTGGATTTTGCAATTGAAACCCAATCACTCACTTTAATAAAATTAAAACCCAAGAATTCTAAAATATTTCCTCGTTCTTCATGTATTGTCATCCTCTCAGGTTCTAATTTAAACTCATTCGGATCCGCATTTCCCATCCCTGAATTTGTATTTGATGCCTCTCCATCTCCATACCACCTGAAAACTATTTCTATACTACCATATATTTTTACAGGAAAAATTTCGCTCGGAAATGTGGTGACCATTAAATTTACTGTTTCATTATTATAGCTATAGTCCATTTCAGGTTTAATATTATTAACATCATAATATCTAAAAGTATCTCCTGATACACAAAAAATTTCATACCCTAATTTCTTTAAAATTGGAAATGCAGTGTGAAATTGGTTCTCTTGTAAAAAAAGAACATTACTATACGTAATATTATATGACTTAGCCAGTTCTTGTGATAATTTAAATGACTTTATCATATCTATATATGTAAAAGCTATGCTCAATTGCTCACTATATGGTGATAAAATTAGTTCACATTGATTTCTATCGACCAATATTTTTAATTTATTAAAAACATCCGAATAATTATCGTGCATCACTTTTAAACAAATTCCCGATATTTCTATATCAAATTTCCAACTTGGATGCCTCATATACATATCTAAAATTCCGCGAATACTTTCATTTATTATATTTTTTTCAACCCCTAAAAAATCATTTATACTTGGCACAAATTGCGAATTAAAGTGATACAATGAAATTACATATTTTTTTTCAAATGGATTAATTAAACTTAAACTCATAATGTTTATAC
>Ga0190360_1000647_pt1 | contig 19011 bp, 17 predicted proteins | sample 48721834_MG_FD_161271 | JGI IMG/M metagenome (GOLD analysis project Ga0190360, IMG submission 161271) | Hydrothermal vent microbial mat bacterial communities from Southern Trench, Guaymas Basin, Mexico - 4872-18-3-4_MG | ecosystem: Environmental > Aquatic > Marine > Hydrothermal vents >... | reverse complement strand
AAATAGACATTGGGAACACAAAAATAGACATATCGATTCTTATCATTATCGATATCCTTCAAAGTGGTATTGCCAGATTTTCTCATTATTGTAGAGGGCCATTAATTTTCTACCAGGTTGAAAGGCTACTATAACTTTTCTTCCTGGTATCTGGTTTAGATTATATGATTTTCCTTGGAACTTGATGGTCCCATCATTATAGACAGTTCTTGGAAAGTGGAGGGAAAAGATTGTAGCTAGACCTAAACCTTGCAAATTTAATCGGTCTTCATTAGGATTATATCCTAACAATTTGCCCCTGTTTGCAAAACGATGGATCAAAAAAAAGCAATCGTTCTTTTCTCCGGTGGATTGGATTCGACTACCACTTTATACTGGGCAAAAAATAAATATACTCATCTTTGGGCCTTAACTATCGACTACGGGCAACGCCATCGGCTGGAAGTCGATTTTTCCCAAAAAATTTGCCAGAGATTAGAGATTCCCCAAAAAATATTTCGACTTGACTTAACCCAAATCGGCGGCTCTGCTCTAACCGATCCGCAGGTCGCCCTGCCCAAGCTGCAAAGTATCGAGGAACTGGAGGAAGGCGTCCCTATTACTTATGTTCCTTTTCGCAACGGGATTTTCCTTGCTATTGCGGCCGCTTGGGGTGAAGCCCTCGGGGTGGAGAGCGTTCTTTGTGGATTTAATGTCATCGATTCTCCCAACTACCCTGACACTCGCTGGCCATTCGTCCAAGCCATGGAAAAAGCTATCCACGAAGGAACCCGGGCTGCCTTTGGAGGACTAACTATCAAAATCGAGGCCCCTCTAATTAACCTCAAAAAATCAGAAATAATCCAGACAGGATTAACTCTCGGAGCTGATTACTCCTATTCCATTTCTTGTTATGCCGGAGAGGAAATCCCTTGCCAACAGTGTGCAGCTTGCCTGCTGCGAGCTCAAGCCTGGCAAGAGGTTGGCCACGAAGACCATCTCCTCACTCGCCTAAAAAAAGAAGGAAAAATAAAAAACAAGTAAATAATTAATCAGCATCATCGAAAGGATGAAATTATGAGTTGGATCCTCAAAGTAAGAGATAAGTTTCAGGCTGCTCACTATCTTAAAGACTATAAAGGAAAGTGCGAAAAAATTCATGGCCATACCTTTTTTGTGGAAGTTAGTATCGTCACGCACGAACTTAACCAAACCGGAATAAGCCTCGATTTTACGCAAATTAAAGCCCACCTAGCTGCTCTTCTCCCCGATCATACTCTTCTCAACGAGGTTTATAGTTTTCCTCCCTCAGCCGAAAACTTAGCCCGCCATTTTTACCTCGAGCTCAAAAAGGTGATGCCCGTCAAAGAAGTTACCGTTTGGGAATCAGAGGATGCCTCAGCCACCTACTCTGAAGATTAAAGAAATCTTTGCCTCTATTCAAGGAGAGGGATTAAGATGGGGTGAGCCCACCATATTTATTCGCTTGGCCGGTTGTAACCTCAAGTGCTCTTTCTGTGATACCAAATCAGCCTGGAAGGGAGGATTGTTGCTCACCATTGATGAAATCAAGCAAAAAGTCCAAGAACTCTACCAGCAATGGCCCAGTAATTGGGTGTGCTTGACAGGGGGAGAACCTCTTGCCCAGAACCTAAAACAATTAGTTTGGCACCTTAAAAAAAGTAATTTCAACCTCCAAGTCGAAACCAACGCCACTCTATTCCAAGATATCGCCGTCGATTGGTGGACCATTTCACCCAAACCACCCGATTATAATTTCCAGCCCCAATTCTTGAATCTCGCCCGGGAAGTCAAATTAGTTGTCAGCCAAGAGCTAACCTTGGAGGTCATTAAGCACCTCCGCAGCTCTTTCCCTCTTACTACTCCTCTTATTCTTCAGCCCCAGTCTAATCTCAAATGGAGCCGACAAAAAGCGTGGCGTCTTTATCAATCTTCGATTCAAAGTGGGCTTTCTCCCCTCCGCCTCGGCCTCCAACTGCACAAAATTTATAAGCTGCCTTAGCTTAGACCTCCCTTCCAGGAAAGGAAGGTGTCTTTAGGTCCCCTCTTTATTCCCTTTTAATTTTTTAGTCTTGTCTCTTATTTTATCTTTCTCTTTATCCTTATATGATCTTTATATGTTTTTATTTTCTAAGTCTCAGCAAGACTAGTTTAATCTTTACTAGTGACCAATTCCTTGGCTTCAACCTTCCCTAATCTAGTCATTATTACCCCACTAAGGATCACCACGGCTCCCAATGCCTGTTGCCAAGTAAGTCTCTCCCCTAAAATCAACCCCGCAAAAACAATGGTAAAAAGAGGCACGAGATTATCGTAAATTGCGGTCCGGCTATTGCCCACTTTTTTCACCGAAGAATACCAGAGAACATAACACACAGCGAGGGCAAAAAGCCCGGAATAGATTAAACCTCCCCAAGCAGTAAAACTAATCTGAGCTTTAGGAAGAGACCTTAAATCCGCCCAAGCAAAGGGAAGAAAAAAAACGGCTCCAATGATCATCGTCCAAGTCGTAAATTTTAAAGGTGAATACTTCTTTAAGAAATTATTAGAACTGACCGTATAAATCGCCCACAAAAAATTGCCGGTTAAAATGAGCAAATCCCCCTTCAAATTAGCTAAAGACCACTCAAAGCCTCCAGCTTGTTGAGTAATCACTAAGTAGAGCCCAATGAAAGAAATGATAATCCCCCCCCATGCAAGCCAACTCAGCCGTTCATGTCGAAAAGCAGTACTAACCAAGGCAATAATCGCTGGGGACATGGCAATAATGAGGGCCGAGTTAGAGGCCGTGGTCCAATTCAAGCCGTGAATAAAGCACAGCTGGTAGAAAGTATTCCCGACCAAGCCCAGAAATAAAAAACGGAGCCAATCTTGGCGAGACAGCCCAACTTTTTCTTTTTTAAGCAAAATAAACAGGAAAAGAATACCCGAGGCAAAAATTAACCTAACTCCGTTAAAGCCAAGCGGAGTAAATTCCCGTAAGGCAATTTTGATTACCGAGAAATTTAAAGCCCATAAAGTGATGGCCAGAAGCATACCCATGTCAGTCCAACCAAAGTCTGACTTGGGGCTGGAGGTAAATTTAAGCTTCATCATTCATCCATAAAGAGGAATTAACAAGCTATCGCTTTCCTAGGTTTTCTTTATTTCTTCTTCTCGGGGATAAGAGGCTTCAATTACCGAGCTAATTCCTCCCCGGGGGTTAAATTCGCCAACAACTCGGGCCCTTTTTGGTTGGCAAGCGGCGACCACATCTTCTAAAATACGATTAACGGCATTCTCGTAAAATATCCCAAGATTACGATAGCCTAGAATGTACATTTTCAGTGACTTTAGCTCCAAACAGCTTTTATTCGGAACATACCAAATAGTAATTTTCCCAAAGTCTGGAAGACCCGTTTTGGGGCAGACAGAAGTATACTCGGGAATCTCTATTTTAATCTCGTAGTTGGAATATTGATTGGGAAAAGTTGCCAGAGGAGGAAGAGGCGCCTCTAGACCAGCCCGGGCTTCCTTTTCTCCGTAATTTGAATCTTGAGCACTCATTTTTCTCCCTCTTTTTAATTGATTTTTTTAGTAATTAATCTTATTTTTCTCAGCCGGCAATGGAGGGCTGGATTAGCTGCCATTGTTTTGCTTTTTATCATTTCTCAAAATCCCCTCAACAATATCTTTAGATTATAGCAAACTTTTCATATTTTGCGACGCTATCTTCTAAAAAAAGCATCTAAAACCGTGATCGCCTTTTTAACGGCTTTTAGTTTCATAAATATTGGATGAGCAAAAAAACGAATACAGACAAAATATTTCTTTCTCATTTTTTTTTCGGATTCTAGGAAAACCAGGAAATATGGTAACCGGCACTATATTAGCTGGTTGTCTTGAAAATGCCCCAGGCCAAAATAAGGTGCCAGTCACCATTTTTGCATCACGGTTTTGGAAGTGCTTACCTTCTAAAATTTTAGCTTTGCAAAGAGAGTTTTTTGTGCTAAATTTTTTACTCAAAGAGCATTTTCCTGATTTTCTCCTAAAAAGGAGGTTGCTTTCTTTAAAGAAAAAGAGGAAGCCGAGTTTTTTCTCGATTTCTTCTTCTCTATGCTTCCTTGTTGTCCAAGGGGGGAAAACAGTCTTTTTTTCATAATTAACCAATTATCATCATTTATATCCCCAGAAAGGAGTCTTCATGGTTGATCAAACTAATTTTCCAAAAGCGAAGAAATTTTGGCAATCAGGAAAATTCTATGATTGGTCCCAAACCAACATTCATGCCATGACTCACGCACTGCATTACGGCACTTCTGTTTTTGAAGGAATAAGGGCGTACAAAAGCGAAGATGGCCCGGCCATCTTCCGTCTTCCCGAGCACATTGACCGTTTGCTCTTATCCGCCTCCGTTCAAAAAATGGAAGCTCCCTATTCAAAACAACAAATTATAGATATCATCAAAAGCGTAATCAAAGAAAACAGGCTCGAATCGGCTTACATTCGCCCTTTGCTTTTTTATTCTTACGGCAACTTAGGACTTGTTCCCAAAGTTTGCCCGGTGGAACTGAACGTTGCTGCCTGGGAATGGGGGGCTTACTTGGGGGAAAAGGCTGACACAGGTGTCCACGTCTTTATCTTGCCCCAACGACGAATGCATCATTCTCAAATTGATATGAGAGCCAAACTAGGAGGAATGTATGTCCAGTCAGCCATTGCGGGCATGGAAGCCCGAATCCTTGGTTACGACGAAGGTGTTTTTCTCAACCTAGAAGGCCGGGTAGCCGAAGGACCTGGCGAAAATATTTTTATTGTCAAAAATGGTGTACTCAAAACTAATGATAATTCCGAATCAATCCTCGAAGGTATCACGCGCAGCAGTCTTTTAGAGATTGCTAGCCACCTAGGTTTTTCAACAGAAATAGGCCCCATCACCAAAGAAGAATTTTTTACTGCTGATGAAGCTTTTTTCTGTGGGACAGCCGTTGAGGTAACCCCCATCGTTAAAATAACCGACGGGTCTATCCCCCACCAACCTCTGCAAGAATACACTTTGGGTTCAGGTTCACCAGGAAAAATCACCATCAAGATGAGACAAACTTATCAAGAAATCGTCCGGGGGCAAATCAAGAAATTCCGGAAATGGCTAACTTTGGTCAATGATTAATGCTTCTGCTTCAGAAGTAAGCACCTCTTCCTTTCCCCAGCAAGGCCTCTATTTGCTTGTGGTTCACCTGCCCACCGCTGCTTCTCTTCGAGTCGGCAAAAAAAGGATAATTAACTTTCCGGCTGGCTACTATGGTTACGTTGGCCGGGCAAAGAAAAATTTGCGAGCCCGCCTGAAACGTTACCTATCTCCCTATCGTCAGAAACATTGGCATATCGATTACCTTCTTGACCAAGCCGTCATTCACAACATCTGGACTTCCCAAGATGAAAAACTAATTTCCCTAGAAAAGGAGGAATGCCGATTAGCCGCCGCCATGCGTCACCATTTTCCCTGCCAGCCCCCCCAGCTAACTGGACTGGGGGCTTCTGATTGCCGTTGCCCCGGACACTTTATTTTCCTGGGGCATAATCTTCCCCAAATCAACTTGGTTCTTACCCAACTACAGCTTATGAGGAGAAAAATCAATGGAATTTAAATTTAAACCAATCGGAATTGTGCATTCCCCTTTTCGCCAAAAAGAAGACATTCCCCGGGATAAAAACAAAACTTCTGAAGGATTTAAAGATATTGAAGGATGCTTAGAAATTTTTCCAGAATTTGAGGCCGGGCTAAATGATATTGACGGCTACTCTCATCTTTTTGTCCTCTTTGTCTTTCATGAAGCTCACCGAAAAAGCTTAATCGCCCATCCCCCTCATGACGGCCAACCACGAGGAATTTTTGCTACTCGTAGCCCTCATCGCCCTAATCCTCTGGGCCTTTCCATCGTTCGCCTCCTCCAGCGAGAAGGCCGTTTTCTTCAGGTTGGAGAACTGGATATGATTGAAGGGACTCCTATTCTAGACATCAAGCCCTATACTCCCCGGGATCTTAAACCAGAGGCCCATTTCGGTTGGTTAGAAAAGTATTTAACTTGAAATTCGACGGCCAATTGGGCACCCTTAGAAGTTTTTTTTTCTTTTATTTTCTGGTATATATAAAGCAAATGAATATTTGGTCTTTAGCTGTCTTTTACTCTTAGTTATCTTAAATTTATAAGAAAGGAGGAGTCTAAATGAAGGTACGACAGCCCTTGGTTCCCCTAGTTCTGAGTCTCCTGGTGATTTTCCATTTCTCCCTCCAGGCTTCGCAAGTTTTTCCCTATAATTACCAAATTGAAACTTTAGAAAATGGTTTGAAAGTAGTCTCCATCCCGTTAAAAAATCCTGATATTATTTCTTATTACACCATCGTCCGTTCTGGTTCCCGCAACGAAATTGAACCTGGCAAATCTGGATTTGCTCATTTCTTCGAACATATGATGTTTAAAGGGACTAAAAATATGCCCCGCGAAGCTTATGATAACTTCCTTACCAAACTAGGGGCGGGCACTAACGGCTATACAACCGATGACTATACCTGCTATTTTGTTGTCTTTGCCGGCCGAGAGCACTTAGAAGAAGTGGTCCGGGTGGAAGCCGACCGCTTTATTAATCTTTATTTTGATGAGGAAATGCTAAAAACCGAGGCCCCAGTTATCGAGGGAGAATATTATTCCAGTGTTTCCAATCCCAACCGCCGTCTTTATGAGCTTCTCCGCCATACGGCGTATGAAAAACATTCTTATAAACATACGACCTTGGGATACTTAGAAGACATCAAGAACATGCCTAATCAATTCGCTTACTCCCAACTTTATAAAAAGAGATTTTATGCCCCTGACAATACCATCCTGCTCGTGGTTGGCGATTTCGATCACGATGAACTCATGACTTATGTCAGAAAATACTACAGCCCTTGGCCAAAGTCGGGCTACAAATTGGTCACCCCAACTGAACCTCCCCAGAAAAAACAAAAAAGAGCCCACTATGAATGGCCAACCAAGACTCTTCCTCGCTTGGCCATTGCCTTCCACGGACCAGCTTATTCCGACACTCAAATTGACAAGGCAGCTCTGGATTTACTAGCCGAAGTTTATTTTTCCCGGCGTTCTTCTCTATTTCAACGATTAGTCATAGACCAACAAATCTGCCTCTCCTTGTCGGCTAGTTTTCCCGATCGGCGTGACCCATATCTGCTTATCTTCAATGCCGTCCTTAAAGACGAAAAAGACTTGCCTGAAGTTGAAAAAGCCATTTTTGAAGAACTAACGAAAGCGAAAAATGAATTAGTGCCCACCGATCTTCTCCGCGATATTAAATCCAATCTTAAATATTCTTTTCTCCGCTCGATGGAAACCACTGATGGAGTCGCCGGAACCCTAGCTTTCTATATTAATCTAACCACCGACCCGGGAACTGTTAACCAACTTTTCGACCTCTACGACAAAATCACTCCGGAAAATATTCAAGAAATGGCCAAGAAATACTTTAGAACGGAAAATTCCACCGTGGCCACTTTGACAGGAGGGAAAGGAAAATGAAAGGAAGAAGAATTCGCATTGCCATCATCTTAACCATCTTAAGTTTACTAGGAACGTTGATTTCTTGCACCCAAAAGCCCACCTCTGGACTCCAGACCGAGCTTCTTCCCGTGGAAGGCAATCCTTTTGTGAGTTTTAGAATCCTGCTGCGGATCGGCTCAGCTCACGATCCCATCGGCAAAGAAGGTCTCTGCTACCTCACCATGGCCATGCTCGCCAACGGAGGAAGCAACACTCTGAGCTTCAAAGAAATCCAGAATAAATTTTACCCAATGGCCGCCACAGTCAATTTCCAGGTCGATAAAGAAATGTCCGTCTTCACGGGAACAATTCATGTCGACAATCTGGAAAATTATTATGCCCTTTTCAAAGATATGCTCCTCAATCCAGGGTTCCGGGAAGAAGATTTCATTCGCCTCAAAACTAACCAACTCAACTTTTTAGAAAAGACATTGGTCAACAACATGGACGAGCAATTCGGCAAAGAAATTTTAAACCTGATGCTTTATGAAGATCATCCTTATGGCCATCATGAAGCCGGCACAGTGGAAAGCGTCCGGAAGCTAACTCTTGAGGATATTCGCAACTTCTACCAAACGCACTTTGTTCAAGGAAATATTGTCATCGGTTTAGCAGGAGGATATCCCTCTGATTTTCCCCAACAAGTTATTACGGACTTTTCTCAACTCCCCGCTGGCCAAACCCCCAAACTCAATCTTCCCCAACCTCGCTCGCCGCAAGGATTGGAAATCATGATTGCCGAAAAAAACACTCCAGCCACAGCTATCTCGATGGGTTTTCCCCTTCAATTAAACCGGGCGGACGATGACTTCTTTGCCCTCTGGATTGCCCAAGCTCATTTTGGAGAACATCGTCAACACCTTTCTTGGCTTTTCCAGAAAATAAGAGAAGAAAGAGGCCAGAATTACGGCGATTACGCCTACATCGAACATTTTGTCCAAGGAAGGGACAAATTTCCCGAGCCCAACCACTGCCGGCAACAACAATATTTCTCCATTTGGATCAGGCCTCTAGCCAATACCAACCGCCACTTTGTTCTTCGTCAAGCCTTACGGGAATTAAAAATATTAATTGAAGAAGGAATTCCTCGGGAGCGCTTTGAGCTAGCCCGCGAATACTTACTTAATTACACCAAATTATATGCTCAAACTCTTGGGGAAAGATTAGGCTGGCAAATGGATTCTCACTATTACGGATATGAAGATTTTTTAGGCGAAGCCCAAAAAAGACTGCCGAAAATTACCCATGAAGAAGTCAACCAAGCTATCCGCAAATACCTTAATAGTCATAATGTTTACATCGCCATCATCACCGACGAGGCAGCTCGGCTCAAAGAAGCCCTAGTAGCCAACACCCCTTCGCCGATAACCTATGCTAACCCCAACATGCCTCCTGAAATATTGGCCGAGGACTTAATCATTCAAAATTTTCCCTTAGATACTCAACCCGAAAAAATCTGGATAGCTCCGGCGACCGCTTTTTTTCAAACAACTGGCTTGCCTCGCGAGAATTAATCTTGACTTTTAGGGAGAAAATAGAAAAACCATACTCTTCCCAAGATGAAATTGCTGAAAAAGGCAAAATTATTGAAGTTAGAAACTACCCTACTTTCTCGCTCAAGACTACCAGAAATTTCTTGGGCCACTCACCAGAACTATGTGAGCTTCTTGAAACTCAAAGGCAAAACCATTATATCAGCTGTAATTTAAGCGCTCTCCAGCAATCAATTGGTAGGGAGAGAGAAGAAAGAGGAGGATTTTAGGCTCGATATTGTTGAGCATGGGGAAAAACTCAAATATGAAAGATCAATTTAGCTCCCTTTCCATAAGACAATACTGGAATTTCTCGATGGAACACCTTCCTTCCTACCACCATGCCCCTTCCACTCTCTGCTACCGGGAAGAAGAAGTCGAGGTTATAAAAAAATTCTTGTCACCTCTCAAGGGAAAATCGTTTTTAAAAACCGATCTCTGGAATGAAGTCAAAAACACGCGCATTCTGCCCTGGGCAGCAACCCCAAGGAGCCTTGACCTTTGCTTTCGACATTTCCAATCAAGTCACCTCACATGCCCAAAAATCTTGGCCTAGCCAAATAACAGTTCCAGCTCTTTGCGTGGCTGATATTCGTTATCTACCTACCAAGATAACAGTTTTGATCGTCTCTATTCCATGGGAACCGCCGAACATACTCCCGATTACCGCCAAGCCTTCCAAGAGCTTTTTCGAGTTCTCAAACCAGGCGGTCAAGCTGTAATCGGTGTCCCTAATAAATATGACCCTTTTCTTCGCCCTCTCCTGGTGTGGGGGCTGCAAAAATTTAAGCTGTATTCTTTTGGCTATGAAAAATCATTTTCCCGGCGAGAATTAAGCCACCAATTAAAAGAAATTGGGTTCAAAGTCGTTGGTCATTCTTCTCTTCTCTTCATGCCCGGATTCCTTCGAATTCTGGATTTATTTCTCTATACCAAGAAACCACATTGGACGATAATCACCAAGGGAGCCATTAATTTCTTCCACTTCCTCTACCAAAAATCAAAATTGGCCCAAAAACACGGCTACCTTCTGGCAGTGGCCGTCGAGAAACCCCGGCCATTACGCTCGGAAAATATTTAAATGGTGAAATATATGTCTTCTCCTAACTCTTGGTTCCCTCTTTTTAGGTCTCGTTTCGGGCGTTGGAATATATTTAGAATCGAAGTTATCAACCAACTGTTCCGCCTTTTGCGCTCGCCGAAGGTTTTTCGCTTAACAACCGTGGGGATTGAAACCAATAACACCTGCAACTTGAAATGCAAGCATTGCCCCACCAATACAAGCATGCGTCGCGCTAAAGGGCTAATCACCTGGGAATTATTCCAACAGATCATTGATAATAACCCCGAGGTTAAGCGAGTCTATCTTACTAATTGGGGAGAACCACTTCTTCATCCTCAAATAGGAGAAATGATTAATTATGCCCGGCGCCAAGGAAAAGTAACCGCCTTGACCACTAACGGTACTCTCCTCACGGAAAAAACAAGTCGTGAAATCTTGCGAGCCGGCCTGGACATCCTCAAAATTTCCATCGACGGCGACCCCGTCACCTATGAAAAAGTCCGAGGATTCTCTTATTCAAGGGTAGAAAAAAATGTCTTGAATTTCATCCACCTAAGAGACAGCCTTGGAGCCAAAACCTGGGTCGAAGTATCAATGCTTGTTTTTCCCGAAACTATTCCCGCGATCAACTCTTTTTTCCATAGATGGGAAAAAAGGTGAATTATGTTCAACTCCAGCCAAAATTTTTTACCTTTCCTCGCCAAAAAGTCTCCTCCTGTCGTGATTTATGGCGATTTTTGGTTGTCCTCTGGGACGGCCGAATTGTGCCTTGTTGTGCTGACGTCGAGGGAGAACTTGAGCTAGGGCACGCGGCCAAGCATCGTCTCCAAGCAGTCTTTCGCGGCCCCCAGATGAACTCTCTGCGGGCGGCTCACTTGCAGCAAAAGGCTCCTAAGCTTTGTCAAACTTGTTTGCCCTACTTTACTGATTATCACCTCTCGGTGAAAAAGCTTTGCCAATTAGTGAGCTCTTCCAATTTAGACCATCGTCAAGAGGGCCACCCTAAAAAAGAAACAAGGCAATTATAAAACCAAGGATTGTTTTCTCTTTGCTGCCTAGATTCTTTCCACTAACTCCACCCGCCGGTTTAATTGGCGGCCTTCCTCGTTTCGATTGGTGGCTACTGGAGATAAAGGTCCTACCCCTTTGGCTTCTAATCGATTCTCGGCAATCCCAAACTGCCCAACTAAGGCCTTGACTACAGCTTGGGCTCGACGCCGGGAGAGATCAAGGTTGTGTTCCAAGCTTCCCGTCATATCAGTATGACCCACCACAAACACTTTCAGCTGAGGGTTACTCTGGAGGAGAGTAGCTATGGCTTGTAAGGCAGGCTGAGACTCGGGTTTAATCACATCACTATCAACATCAAAATAGATCCCGTATACGGAAGCATGGCCAAAAGTAGCAATATCATTGGCTAAAGCTTGGGGGTCCGCCACTACTTCTTGTTCCATTTCTTTTTTCTCGACAATGGTCAGCTCGTAGTCGCTCCCATCATCACTAACCCACATACCAATCCAGATTTCTTTTCCTCCTCTAGTAAGTTTCATCACCCCATCTCCCTCGTTGATGATCGTCCCCCCAATTCTTTTAATAGCATTAATATAATTCCGATATACTTTGAGTTGTCCCGGAGGATTAAAGCCTTCTTTCAAGCTGTAATGAAGAACCCACTTATGTCCTTCAATAACATATTCATTATCTTCAACATCATAAAACTCAGCAGAGTCATACTCATATTCTTCGCATCCCGAAAGATAATAATTGTTCATGCGGGTCAAAAGGGGATGATCGCGACACCCTTCAGCATCCTCCTGGCTCCACAAAGTTAAAACCGGCCAGCTAACTAAAATCAGTACAATGACGAACCAAATCGATTTTCTCATTTACTTCCCTCCTTAAAGGTGTTTAAATTTTTCTCGCTGGAAAGGAAATATGCCTTTATTATATTTAATTTCCCTGCAAAGACAACAAAGATTTCACTCACTCGTGGAAATGAACATCTGGCTAAAAGCCGGTTCGCGGCTCTTTTGTTCCCTCAATAACACCCTTTTTCCCGCCTTTTGAAAAGGCTAACACCCTTCTTGATAAAAACATTGGTAGCCTATCAGAATCCTCTTCCTTCTTTTCTGGGGCTATTAATACCAAGAGTTGAGAAAAGTTTTGGCAATGATATACAATCACTCTCTTGCTGCCCGGTAATTTAAATTCAGCTTGTCTGTCTAAAATTAGGTTATAACTTATTCTCACCTAAAGGTTTTTTGCCGTCAATTCTATTTTTACTAAGATTTTCCTCCACCAAGAAGAGCATCGGCCGCTTGACGAATTATCTCCCAGGCTTGTTGGACATGCTTTTCCTCAGTTGTGCGAGAACCAACAACTAACCGGAGAGTATACTTGCCCTTCAAAGAAGTGTGGGTCAAGAATATCTGTCCAGACTGATTGATCCGGTCATGGAAAATTCGATTTAACTCATTTAGAGCCGCCTCATTCCGTCCATCATTTAACCGGAAACAAACAAGGGAAAAATGGGTAGGGGCTAATATTTCAAACCGCGAGTCAGCCTCCAACCATTCCCTGAACTTTTGAGCTAAGGCGATATGCTTCCTGATAAGAGCCTGTATCCCTTCCACTCCATAGGTCCGAATCACAAACCAAAGTTTTAAAGCTCGAAAACGGCGCCCTAGCTGAATTCCCCAATCCCGATAGTTATTAACCACGGCATCTACCCCTGTTTTTAGATATTCGGGATGAATTTCAAAAGTTTTGATTAAAGCCTCTTTATCCTTGACAAAATAGGCCGAACAATCAAAGTTGGTGAGCATCCACTTGTGCGGATTAAAAACAAAAGAGTCCACTTTTTCTACCCCTTCGAGAATCCATCTCTTTTCGGGTAAAAGGGCGGCCGTCCCCGCATAAGCAGCATCCACATGCAGCCATATCTTATGTCTTTGACATATCTTTCCAATTGGTTCTAAAGGATCAACCGCTCCGGAAGAGGTCGTGCCCAAGGTGGCCACCACACAGGCCGGGGTTAATCCTTGCTTCTTATCTTGTTCAATGGCTTGTTCTAAAAGCTCCGGAATTAACGCATAATTTTCATCGGTGGGAATATAACGAAGTGATTCTTTTCCATACCCCGCAATTTTGACATCTTTTTCCACACTGGAATGAGCCTCTTGGGAAGCATAAACACATAGTGGCTCTTTCATACCCCTTATGTTGGATTGAAAGGCGGTAGCTTTCTCTCGAGCAGTGAGCAGGGCCACTAGAGTTGAGGTGGAAGCTGTATCTTGGATAACGCCCACGAAACCTTTCGGAAGAGCCAGCATCTGGCGAAGCCAGTCACAGACAACTTCTTCTAATTCCGCAGCAGCCGGCGATGTTTTCCAAATCATGCATTGAGCCCCTAAACCGGCCGTTAATAATTCCGCCAGAATAGATGGAGGACTGTTGTTAGCTGGAAAATAAGCAAACCACCCCGGATGCTGCCAGTGGGTCATGCCTGGAAATATTACCTTTTCAAAATCTTGAAAAATATCAGCCATAGATTCAGCCTTAATGGGAGGCTGGGCAGGGAGCTTTTCCTTGATCTCTCCGGGTTGCAAAGAAGAGCAAACAGGGTAATCACCTACTTTAGTTAGATATTCACTCACCCAATCAACTAGTTGATAACCAAGCTTTTTAAATTCATCCGGAGTCATTAGTCTCTATCTCCTAGGTAAAATAGCTGAATACATTTTAAACCACCAATTCCCCTAAATCAAACCATTAAAATCACCAGCTTAATTGTCCCAATGGTTTAGATCTAGAATTGGAAAACACGATCAATATTCACCCTCTAATCGGCGGGAGGAAATAGCCCTAATCATAATCCGTTAGCAATAGCCGGTTTTTTTCGACAAAATACCGCTTATTTTGCCCATTTTTTGGTAATTTTACCCTCTTTAGCAAAAATATTAATCAAATGAAAATTTTTACTTGATTTTCACATGAAAGAAATGTTATAATAATAATTGGTTGTTTGATTAGGGGGGAACAAAACAAGCGAAAAAGGTTTTTACTATAACTTTAAGTTTTTATTATAGTTAGAAAGCAAAGCGTTAATTTAGTAGGTCAATTAGAAACCGCAGGTTTGTTTCAAGAGCCATTCTTTACGATCAAAATTCCCGGCAAGCTAAAATTCAGGCTAAAAACGCCAAAATAATTTTAATTTTGGGCTTTTGGGCAACCAAAATTAGACTTTTTGCGTATTAAAATATGGAAACGAAGAAAAATGGGCAACTTAAAGAACTACTTCTTGGACAGAATAGATAATTATTGCCAACAGCCCATTTCGTCAGACACCTTCCATTTTACTTATCTTTCTTAATCCCCTTACCCATAAATCCATCCCCTTTTTGGCTGCCTCCCCCAGGCAGCCATCTAATAAGATTTAAGCCTCCTTAGAGCCTTAAGGCCCATTATTTTTCCATCACCTGTCCATAAACAGGGTGGTTTCAAACTTAGCCTCCAATTTCTCTTAATTAGTCAAAGAAAGAATCCCTTCTAGGAATTGGCCTCTTAAGCGATTGCTTCCTTATAATCGGCCCGAAGGCGCCGATAGAGAACAAGAAAAGCCGTAAAAGAGGGGTTGACATTAGTTACGACTTACCTATAATATTTATCTCTTATGAGCAGTGAATTTAAAACTCTCCTCTCCCTCCCCATAACCCCTCCTGTTCATACAACTTCCAATAATAATCGGGCGGTCCCCACCGCCCGATAACTCTATTTTTTCTCCCCTCTCTATAACTTAATCAACTAAATGGAGGTTTGTATGCCATCCCACCTAAATTTGCCACCTAACTATAAACCAGCTTTAAACGTGCTGGAAACAGAGAGAGCCCTCTGGGACATAAAACAAACTTTTCAATCCCTCCTGGCGCAACAGCTTAACCTGCAGCGAATAACTGCTCCTTTATCAGTTCCTTCGGGAACAGGGATTAATGATGACCTCACCGGGACTGAGCGCCCGATTAGATTTTGCCTTACCAACTTGAATCATACTCAAGCAGAAATAGTTCATTCCTTGGCCAAATGGAAAAGATTGGCGCTAGCTAGGTTAAAAATTCCTCCTGGCCAAGGCATTTATACGGATATGAACGCCCTTCGTCCCGACGAAGTACTTGATAATCTCCACTCGATTTACGTTGATCAATGGGATTGGGAAAGAGTGATCACCTCGGAGGAACGATGTCTGGCCTTTCTTGAAGAGATGGTGAAAAAAATCTATCAAGCTATTTACCAAATAGAGAAAATAACTTGTGATAAATATCCCCAGCTCAAGCCGCTTCTTCCTCCCGATATTTCTTTTATCCACGCCCAGGAACTTCAATCAATGTATCCTCATCTTTCCCCCCGAGAAAGAGAAAATAAAATTTGCCAAAAATATGGGGCTGTTTTTATCCAAGGAATAGGCCTTCCTCTTGCCGACGGCCGTCCTCATGATGGTCGTGCTCCCGATTACGATGACTGGACGACCCCCACCGAAAAAGGCCCGGGCTTAAACGGAGATATCCTTATCTGGTATCCCCTGCTCAACCAGGCTGTTGAGCTTTCTTCAATGGGCATCCGGGTCGACTCCCCAGCTCTTCTTCGGCAACTCAAATTAACCGGACAAGAACAACGCCAACACCTGTATTTTCATCGCCTTTTACTCCAGGGCAAACTCCCCTTGTCCCTCGGAGGAGGAATTGGCCAAAGTAGATTATGCCTGTTTTTATTGCGCAAAGCCCATATCGGTGAAGTTCAAGTCGGTCTTTGGGATGAAAAAACTATTTCTCTTTGCCAACAACATAATATATGCCTTCTCTGAGCAAGTATTTTCGCGCTCTGGCACTGGCCAATAATACTTTTCCTCTCTCCTACCTGGATATTTGGATTTAACCCCAAAAAAAATAAATTAACCTATTGACAAACAAAAGTTCATTAATTTAAACTTGGATTTCTCATTTTTATAGCTCGAAAAAGAGCACGATTGGTTAAAGAGAAAGGGAAGTCCGTGAAAATCGGACACAGCCCCCGCTACTGTGATCGGCGACGACTTCCAGACAACGCCACTACCCAGAGATAGGGTGGGAAGGCCTGGGAGGAGGATGACCCGAGAGTCAGGAGACCTTTCCTCTAACCATTCAACCCCAACTTCGGGAGGAAGGTAAGGTTGAGAAAAGATCAACTTTTAACCGCCATCTTCTTTCTCAACATTCAGGATTTCCAAACGAAGTGGGGGAGCCAAATCCCAATAAAGGAGGCTCTTACCCATGAAAAAAAAGTCTATCCTGGTTCTTTTAGGCTTATTGGTCATCTCCATTTTTCTCCCCGCCCAAGAAGAAACAACTGAACAAGAAACGAGCAAAATCCATCACCAAATCACCGTCACCGCCACTAGAATTGAAACTTCACCCCGGGAGACGGGATCGTCAGTGACCATCATCACCAAGGAAGAATTGGCTCAAACCCAAGAACCCCTCCTTCTTGACGCTCTAAAAAAAGTTGCCGGTATTTCCATTATTCAGGCGGGCCCAGCCGGCATGGCTTCTTCTGTTTTTCTTCGAGGAGCCAATTCTGAGCATACTTTAATCATGATTGATGGGGTTCAAGTTAATGACCCCATATCTCCGTCGCGTTCCGCTGACCTGGCCCATCTCCAAACATCTAATATCGAACGAGTTGAAATTCTAGCCGGGCCTCAAAGCCCTCTTTACGGATCAGACGCTCTGGGGGGAGTAATCAATATCATCACCTCCCCAGGAAAAGGAAAACCTCACCTTGAAATTTCTGGCCTTTTAGGCTCCTGGATGACTTCTCAGGTTCAAGTCTCCACGGCAGGAGAATGGGAAAAAGTTGCCTTTTCCTTAAGTCTCACCCATTTTCAGAATGAAGGCATTTCTGCTGCCAATTCCATCTATCCTGGTAACAGCGAAAAAGATGGGTATCGAAATCTGAGTTTTGCGGGTCGAACAGACCTCACTCTCAGTCCCAACAACAAGTTCAGTTTTTTTCTACGAGCTTATAATGCCCGTTCGGATATAGACAATTTTGGGGGTCCATATGGTGATGACCCTAATAACCAACAAGACTCTCAAAGTTTAATCAGCCGACTTTCATGGCGAAACTTTCTTTTCGGCCCTCGTTGGGAACAACTTCTCTCCATCAACTTCACTCATCATCGGCGGGAAAATAAAAACTCCCCTGATGAATTTCATCCCTCAGAAGGTGATAAAGGCATCTATAAAAGCAATTTTGTCCACCTGGATTGGCAGCATAATCTTTATCTTCATCCGAACAACACCATCACTTTCGGGATAGATTGGAAACAAGAGTCAGGGCAGAGCGAGTATACAAGCTTTAATGCTTGGGGAAATTATAACAGCTTTTTCCCTCAAGAGAAGGCTCATTCGGTAGGATTTTATGGCCAAGATTTTATCCGAATTGAACCTTATTTTTTCAGCCAAATAGGAATTCGCTGGGATAAATATGCTCATTTTGGAACGGCTTTTACCTATCGCTTAAGTCCGACAATTATTTTTCCCGCCACAAACACCCAATTAAAATTAAGTCTCGGATCGGCCTTTAAGGCTCCTTCTCTTTACCAGCTCTACGCACCAGGCTCAATATTTGGCCCCATCGGCAATCCCCACCTCCAACCCGAAAAGTCCAAGGGGTGGGAAGTGGGAATCCAGCAAACTTTAATGTCCCCCGACAAATTACAATTGAATTTAGGTTATTTTTCCCAAAATTTTACCAACTTGATTCAATTTGATTACGCCCAAGGATACATCAATACCGGCCGCGCTCGGTCCCGAGGATGGGAAGTTTCCAGCCAATTAAATTTAAAAGAAACCGTTCAGGTTCATCTTCATTATACTCATCTCCAGAGTCTCGATCTCCAGACAAACGAACCCCTTCTTCGGCGCCCCCAAGAATTGTTGAACGCTCGTCTTTTGCTCCAAATAAAAAAGAATATTCATTCAATTATAACCTTCACCTACTACGGCCAAAGAGAAGACCTTGATTACTCTACCTGGCCCGCTTCCCGGGTGTCACTTTCCCCCTTTAAGCTTCTCAATTTTAACACATCTTATAATCTGAATCCTCACCTCCAGTTGTTCCTCAAAATAGATAATCTTCTCGATGAAAAATTCGAACTAATTAAAGGCTACGGTGCTTATGGTTTATCCATCTACTTGGGAGTTAAATCAACAATCTAAATCAACAATCATTTAGGAGAGGACCGGCATGATTCTCTCTTTGTCGCCAACTCTTTTTCTATTCGAAAGGAGTGGACGATGGCTCCTTCCCAAAATCAATTTGCGGACAAAATTGTCCCCTGACTTGTGCAGTTAAGGTGAAATTTATCTCTTCAATTCCAAAGAATTTTTAGTCCCAAAAAACATTAGAGTTAAAAAAGAGTCAACCTCTGAAGGAAACAGCTAAAAATTTTAAGTTATTTAGATATTTATCTCAAAAATGGTGGTTTTCCGGAAATTGTTATAGAAAAACCTATTAATGTTAGCGAACCAGCCGGGCCCAGAATTTTCACTTATTTTTCTGCCGAACGTATGAACCAAGAGCAACTTAGAAGCCTTCTCTAAGAATAAAAGGGGGAGTTGGAGCGGAAAATCCATTAAAATGAAAAAGATTATTAATTAATAATAGTTCTTGACATAGCTGATTTTCTTTGTTAGGATAAATTCAAATAATTTAAAAAAGGAGAAAGAACATGGAAAAAAAGATGCCTTTAATCGGGGAAAAGTTTCCAGAGCTTGAGGTTCAAACAACTCAGGGAAAAATTAAATTA
>Ga0190360_1000646_pt1 | contig 19012 bp, 19 predicted proteins | sample 48721834_MG_FD_161271 | JGI IMG/M metagenome (GOLD analysis project Ga0190360, IMG submission 161271) | Hydrothermal vent microbial mat bacterial communities from Southern Trench, Guaymas Basin, Mexico - 4872-18-3-4_MG | ecosystem: Environmental > Aquatic > Marine > Hydrothermal vents >... | reverse complement strand
TCCTGCATTTCGGGTGAAAACCCATGCAACATGGTTGCCGAAAACGGATACTGCATGGTTGCCGAAAATCGATCCTACATTGCCGCCCGCGAATTGACAGCTCTCTTGCGATAGGTGCGGCGACAGACGAGCCCCTCGCCCGGGGATCTGGGGATTCCGAAACCTGTACTGACCGGACGAATATCCCCAGAGTGTTACTTCATGTTATGCGGTGCGCCTGGCAATGATTCGATTGACCGCGTGTTGATGGGGAATACCGCTGGAATTGCAGTCAAAAATGTCTTCTGTGCAAAACTCGATTTTCCAATCATGGTAATGGCCGAATAATTCCCCGGAACGCCAGAGGTGGGCTGTGGCCTCTGCATCCGGCGCTGCGGGAATGAATGGTTTATCAACAAACACAGACATCACATGGATCCCATTGTGATTTGTATGCGTCTTATAATTCTGGATGATCTCTCCGCGGAGGTCTGGAGGAATATAATGCAGGCTGCCTGTGGAAAAGATGACATCATAGGATTTGTCGAGTCTGTAGGTTAAGAGATCAGCCACAAACGCCTCGATTTCCACTCCGACTTCTCGAGCCAAAAGCCTTGCTTTTCGAACACCCTCCTCGGAGATGTCAAAAGCCGCAACTCTATAGCCATTCCTTGCGAGGAATACCGCGTTGCGCCCCTCACCACAGGCGATATCTATCGCGGTCATTGGGCTCACAGGTGGATGCACTTCTAAAATCTTGATCGCGAGTGCAGACGGTTGTTTCCCCCAGTAATAGGCGTCTTGTTTATAGTGAACATCATAGTTCATCGCCTGGCCTCCCTTTATGGGCCACTCAAAGAGAGAAATATCACCCGTTGCGCGGCCTTGTCGGAATCAGGCGGATGCCCAAGGCGTGCCGCGGTCTATGGCTTTCCAAGTCTCTTATGCAGTTGATCTTCCAGATCTGACTCTTGTGCATACGACTCACGGCTTTCGGAGATGTAAGATTGCTCCCACGCGATTGTTCGGCGAAGCGACTCCATCAGCATCCTTCCGATAGGGATACAGCGACGTTCGAAGATCGTCCCTCTCCTTTATCGGAAGCTCCTGGAGTGGGCCTTTTTCCAGTCCAATCAAAACACCATAGGCGCGATAAACATCCTGACTGCTGAGCAGTACAATTCGCCCAATCTTTCCTGCGAATCGTGAAAGGATATTCTCCACATCGTCCTGCCCTATGGGGTGAGTGTAGAGCATGACATCAGGTGGCGGCTTCAGGAGTTCATGGAGGTGGGCGTCAATATTCCGGAGATCGCCCAGAACCGTCTCCACGGAAGGAGGCATGTCAGAGATTGTCGAGCCACGGTGGAAGATGGTTACTTCATGCTCCCAGTCGCATAACCGGCGGACTACATATGGGCCTATGAACCCTGTTCCTCCCAGGAGCAAGCAACGCATCAGAATCCCCCCAAACTCAATCTCTCCATCCTTCCAAGAACCGGCTCTACCCCCCTCTCACTCAAAGTGTGCACTGGTACAGCTTTTCGCATAGCTCGCTCTTCGTTTCAGCTCTGACGATTTCTCCATCCTTCGGAATCAAGAATGCGCGGTGGAACTCGCCCCGGATATGGTCGAGGTCGTTGGCCACGACAAGATCAGACCCGTACCTCGTCAAGCTGTCTTGTGAAACCCTGATCAAGTCTGATTCAGAAAGATCAAACTCTAGCTTGAAGGTGACCAGGAAACTCGAAGGAGCCAGATGACGGATCTGTTCGGATAATTTGCGTGTCGGGCCGAGCGCGAGATCCCACCTGCCAAGCTCGGAGTCGATCTTGCCGGGATACTCATCCATGGATCGATAGTCACTCACTGCAGCACTGTGGATGATTACATCGAATGCGGTCTGGCTCAGGCGCTGAACAATGGATCGCTCGAGATCCGAGAAATACACGAAATGCGAAATTTCCATTCCTGCGTAAGCGAGCGGCGCCAGCGAAATCCCACCGGGGCCTAGCAGGACGGTTACCCGGTCCCCTTTGCTCGCCATGTGATTTGCTATTCGCAATCCGGTTTCTCCCGAGAAGATCGAACCTATGACTCTGACGCGATCAATCCTCGTCCATGTTGGGCCTGCTGTCACAAGCACTCTCCTGCATCCGGATTTCTTCCTATCAGTCATGATAAGCATTCCTCCCGGCCAGAAACATCTTCTCCATCATTGAACAGCCCGTCCCACTTGAAGAGGTCGTTGGCGCCCAAGGGCCTGACGAAAACAACGCGAGGATCATCCTGACCGGCATAGTGCGGCTCCACAAACACATTTTTGCCCGCATCCCATATCGCGCCTACGGTTCGAAAGCCCAGTGATCTATGAAAGAAAATGGATGCTTGGTTGGCGGGTGTTGTGATAGCCTTGACAAGCCCACAACCCGCAAGAACGGCGCTTGAAAAGAACAGCAAGTACAGGTTGCTTGCTATGCCCATGCGACGATAGCGGGGATGTACTCCGACCATATGAATATACGCCTCGAGCGGGTTCCTCTGCGCCCGAAATCCTAGAATAAAGCCGATTACCTCTGAGCCACAGCTGGCGACGTATGACCATCTACCCAATTGATGAAAGAATAGGGGAAGAAGGAGCTGTCTTACCGGGCGGCCCCACCAGTCATCTACATGCTCTTTGATGAAACGATAATCCCCTATGGTCATTCTTGCGATGCGGACATCAACCACGTTTGGTCAATCTCCCTCTGAGGACAGAGCGATGCGATCTTTGCGATGTCTATCGCGGTCTTAACCATATGGCGGACTCGGGACATTGAACGACGCATTGGCCGCATCCATAACATCGCCCCGCGTCATAGACAGCTTTCCCGTCGATCGTCTTCCACGCACCGAACACGCAACACTCCACACAAATCCCGCAATCTCTGCATCGAGCCATATCCACTTCGGCGAAATAATCGGAGTGAGCCACCATGTCTTCGTGGGCATGCAGCTTGAGAATCTGCAGCCGATAGCAGCAGCACGAGCAACAGCTGCAAACCGCCCAGATATCATGCTCCGGTTGGTAGGCTGCCTGATGCACGAGCCCGTGCGATTGGGCGGTTTGGAGAACGGCCATGCACTCCTCCAGCGAAATGGGCCGCGCTCTTCCGGCATCCAGGAAGACCTGCGCGGTCCCATTCAACAGGAGACAGGTTTCGACAGGATGTTTGCACCGCTTGTAATAAAGCCGACAGGTGCAGGAAGCCAATGCAATGAGATCTGCGTTTCTCAGGATATCCTCCGCCTGGTGAGTAGGCAGGATCCAATCCTTATGAACCACGGCCTCTGCAATGGGCAGAATCCTTCCTGCGCTTGGAATCTTTCCGGCTTCCAGCCACCGGGTGTACCTTTGAAGAATCTCTTCAAGATGGGCATCAATCATGCGGATCCTTCCTGGCCTGTGCTATGGTTGCATCCATTGGTTCGTGCTCTTGGCGCCGGGTCAATGCTAACCTCGATGTGGTCTGAACGATCCCTGCATGTCATGCTTCGATCGCGCCACCGATTTCCCGCAAGTGTTCTCGAAACCCGTAGGAAGGCTGATGCCTCTTCCTCTCCATATATTCATCGAACCGCAGCTGCGTTCTTAGGCTGATGCCGGCGAATAGTCTTCCAAGCTGTTCTTCCTCTTTTCTTGCTATGATTTCCGCAGATGCAAGCACTCGCCGCAATTCTCGCTCGGGCACAAACAGAATGCCATCGTCATCTGCGAAGATCCAATCCCCCACCCCGACCGGGCATCCCGCAAACCTAATTTCTTCCTGAATCCTTCCCGGATCAGCTCGGACCTCCCGCGGGCCGATAGGGCATGAGCCATAGCTGAACAAGGGAATCGTCACTGATTGGAGCGCGTTCGTGTCCCTGTGTGCCCCCCAGATTGCAATGCCCGCCCATCCGGCTGCCGCCACCTCGTGTGCGATCAAATCCCCGACGCAACCCTCCTCCATCCTCCCGTCGTTATCAATGACGAGCGCGCCCCCGGATTCATATTCGTTCAACACTCGCAGGAAGATCTCCACACTTCCAAAGTGCCTGACAGGCACAACCCTTGCTGCGAGCTTCCTTCCCTGCGTCACCGCGCGGGAGCCCGGCTGCGCGCAGCCAAACTTAACGCCTTGCTGAACACATGCATCGGCAATCACTGCCGTCGACCAATCCTCGGCCTTCAATCTCAACTTATCCATAATTCTTGCGCCTCCTTATGTCCGCGACTCGATGATGCTCTGCAGAGTGCGCCGAGCGATAGACCTGCAAAGAATGCGATTGCAGCCCCGCCCAGCCAAGTGACTTGTGGAGATATGTTCTCGTAGAGGAATCCTCCGAGGAGAGCTCCCAGCCCAGCCGCGCTGGACCAGCAAAGGTTGTACAGACCCATATATGTGCCTCTGCCCCCTTCTGGTGCAAGCTCGGCGATGAATGACGCCGCAGCGGGCATCAAGAGCATTTCACCCAAGGAAAAGAACAGCATGCAAAGCAACACGTGACACAACGCAATTGAAATGGCAAGTCCCCCTAATCCGATGCCCAACAGGAGTGCGCCCGCCATCATCACACGGGAGGGTCTACGGCGCTGCATAACCCTGCTAATCGATGCTTGCACCAGAATGACCAATAGCGAATTGAAAGCGACCACGAGCCCATAATGATGCTCGCTAAGACCTAGGTCTTCTTTGGCGTAGACTGGCAACAGCGCAAACAGCACCTCATATGCAGCGACCGCAGCAAGCAGCGAAAACCAGATGTGGAGAAATGGCTTATCACTCATAATCGATCGCAAAGAGAGCCTTCGCTCCACGCTCCTGGAAACCTTTCTGAGCGTGAATCCTCCGCGGGCTTTCCCGATCAGGAATATGAGGGCAAGAAACCGCATCGACGAAGCAAGCATGAATGTCATCGATGTCGAATGTTGGATCAGATACCCACCAGCGGCGGACCCGACTACCAGACCAAGGCTCTGGCCGATGCGGACCCATCCAAAGGCCTCCAGCCGGTTCTCTCTCTGGACCGAATTCGCGATGGCGGTATTCAACGCCACCCGGTAGAAGGGACCGACGATCCCGCTCAAACCAACGAAGAGCGACCAGGCACCGAGGGTATCACCGCTTGATCCAATGAGCATCGCAAATCCACCCAGAGCAAGACTCATTGACGCCGTTGTCTTTGCCCCTATCGAGTCGCACACGACCCCGGCGCATGGCCCTGCGATGAGAGAAATAGCTGCATTTAACGCAAGGAGACCGGAGACGAGGGTTATCGGACAGTCGAGTCGATCGCGAATGATGATTGGTAGGAATGGACCAACCATGCCTCCGGCAGCGACGCTTAAGGTGAATCCAGCCAGATAGATTCGACATGGTTGGGGCAATGTACCGGCCAGCGAGGCTGCAGAGGGCATTCGAAGTCCCGGTTGATCCATCAGAAAAGGCCCGTTTCATCCTCAACTAGCAGATTGGATGTGCGCGCTAGAGGGCCCTCCGGCACGGCCTACGGAATCGAGCCATCCATTCCTGCAGAGAGTTGCACGTATCTCCGGGGCGCGACATTCCACAACAACCCACACCAGGCGAGGGCCGCTGCGATGGATAGATAGAAGATCGGGGCATATTCGCCGATGATGTCAAAGCACCAGCCTCCAAACCAGGCGCTGAAGGCACCGCCGATCGCATAGCCGGAAAGTATCAAGCCCGACACCGACACAAATCGGTCCGGAGGAAAAATATCCGTCCACGATGCGGTGCGGACGGCAAGCACCGCTCCCAAGCCGGCACCGAAAGCTGCCATCTCCATACAGAGCCATCCGGTATGGGTGCCATTAATTTGCAGCATGCCGATGATTGCCGACACCATCAGGAGACTGGCCATGGTTGTTGTATGCTCGCGCCCCTTCTTGTCCGAGTACCAGCCGCCCAGTATCTGTCCGACGATATAGAAGCCCGATGCGACTCCGAGCGAAGATGCCGCCTCCCTTTGAGAGAAACCAGCCAGGTGCAGATAAGGGATCGCATGCTGATATATCGCCTCATGAAACAGGCCGATGCAGACATTCCCGCCATAGAGCATCCAGAAGACACGCCTTCCCATCGCATGAGCTTTAGTATGCCTACCTTGCGCAGGTTGCTCCTTCCGAATCAGCGCTTGCTGACAACCTCTGAACGATATCGGCATGAGAATAGCCAGTGCAAAGGCGAGTGATGCGAAGATTGCATATGTTGCGCGCCATCCGATCCCCTCCACGAGCAATTGGGCCAACGGAATGAATGTCGTGAACCCAAATCCACCTCCTGCCCACGCCATTCCCGCGGCCAATCCGCGCCGCCGAGGCAAGAAGCCGGCGATCGAGGAAAGGACGCAGAGCTCCAATAGACTGGAACTCGCCCCGGCAAGAACCCCGAATAAGATTGCGAAATGCCACAAAGCATCAGACAAGCCGCATAGCGCCAGGGATGAAGCGAACACGAGCGCGGCGATCCTCGACGCCCGGCCCGCGCCATACCGTTTAATGATCGCCCCCAGTGAAGCCTGGCCGATTGCCCCCACGACCAGCCGGATTGAAAAAACCAATCCCAAGGCTCTGCGCGGCCATCCAAATTCCTCGGAGATAGCCAGCGAGAGGACCGGATAGGCGTAGAGCATACCGAATACCAGGCAGAGGCCCCCCGCCGCAATTATCAGGATGCTCGCCGGCCTTAACCCGCCCGGTCTATGGTCCATTCATGGACGGCTCCGTCTGACCTCAAACGGTCCATCGCCGATGACAATGTGTGGGCGCGAATTAGCCGTCAATTCCATCTTTCTTTCACAAGAAAGCGAAGTTCATGCCCTCAATTGCCAACGCCCTATTCTTGGATGTTTCTTATAAAGAGGTCTAGTACCATATAAAAGCAAAAACCATCGGTCCATGTGTGTCCTGGATACCGATGGCCGATGTCATTCGCATTCTACAATTGGTTCCTGTTATTGCCCTTCCCGCGCCCTCCTATAATATCTCCTCACCTTGGCGCGATTGCCGCAATCGCTCATCGAACACCAGCGCCTGCTCCTATTCCTACTCATATCGACAAACAGCCACCCACATCCATCGCGATGATCGGCACATTGCTTTACCCTCGCGAGATCATCGGAGGTCAGCAATTCGGCGGCAGCATGAAGGATCGGCCAAAGAGGACGCTCCAGCGATTTCGTCTCGGTTTCCCATCCCCAACTATAGCCGTTGTCATTGGCGGCAATTTCCACATGCGCCATCGCCTCTCGCAGCCTGGCATTCACAAACTCCAGGTCACCGCTGGATGGGCGTCTGTCATGGGCTATGGCTGTGAAAATCCGGTACAAGGCTTCCCGAGTTTGAATGATGATCTCATGGACGGCACGGGCGCCCGAGGGATCGGCTGCCATCAGCTCCGCCTGATCGCGCAATTCCTGGCTCGAAAGGATCCCGGAATCTTCACACCAGACGAGAAAATCATCATATGCATCAAGCCACTCATGCGGATTGTCGCTCGCATGCCAATCCACCGTGTTCGCAAAATCGAGCGCGATATGCCCGCCAATGCGTTTCAAGCCGCGGATACCCAAGTTCGTCTCCACGTCAGGCAAAATTCCTCCCCTCGCAAACCAGATTTGGGTTCTGCCGACCGACGCTGATACAAACCGGTGTTCTCATTGTAGTCGGTTATGGGGTCGATAGTCAAACATGTCGGTGAATGCGGTTGGGCTGATATTCGGATAGCATAACTCTCCTGCGCACGACTTCACTCACGGCCAGCGTCAGGTCCTGCATGCGGTGTATCCATGCATCATGTGAGCCGCCCGGACAGGGAAGCCGCAACGGATTGAACCAAATCGTGTTGAAACCTGCAATCTTCGCCGTCTCGACATCGCGGGAATAATCATTTCCAATCATGATTGCTTCAGATGGATTGATGCCAATTTCCTCAGCGAGACTCACATAATAGGCAGGGTTGTCTTTGCTGTACCCAAGCATCTTGGCGGTGTAGATCGCCGAAAACAGTTCCTGCATGTCGCCGTCGGCGAGAGAGCGCTTGATATCATCAACACCTGCCTCGATCGCATTCGTGGCCATAACGATGAAATAATCCTGCTGAACTTCAAGAATCGCTTCCCTGACACCCGGAACGGCTTCAATCAGCGTCAGGTGGTTTATCGGCCCATGATGGTCCAGACCGCACTCCATCACTGTGTCCGCCCAATCGAATGCCAGCGTTGTAATCGGATTCAAGGGCGTCTCCCTCCTGCTATCCATGGGATCAACTCATCGAGATGTGAGATCACCAAATTGGCATTCCGAGACCATTCGCCCTCGCCCAGTGCAACGGTGAGCAACCCCGCTCGCCTGCCGGCATCAATGTCGATCTCACGATCCCCCAGGGCGATTGTGCTTTCCCGGTCGATGCCATATCGTTCCAGTGCCATATTGAATAGGAAGGGGTCCGGCTTTCTGGGGTAGCCATCGACAGCCGAGAGCCATCCGTCAAATAGATGCTCGATCTGATACGCCCGCAGAAATCGAGCCAAGGAGTCCGCACTCCTGTGAGAAACTATGATGTTGCAGCCCCCGATCCGACGAACGGTTTCGCACACATGGAGCGCCCCGGGCATCAGTGGCTGCTTTTCCAATGGGACATTCTCATACCGATGCAAGAATCCTTCTCGCAGAATCGACTCGTCAAGACCATATCGGCAACTGTAATATCCTATGCACTTACCAATAGACAATCGGATCATGCCTTCGATCTTTTCCTCCTCGGCATCGACTCCGAAGGACTTAAGCGATTGGGCGAATGCACTCACCATGGCGGGGATGGTATCGAACAGCGTGCCATCGAAATCCCAGATCAGGTTGCAGAATTGCGCATGGTTCTCCATGTCAATGGATGGTCTCACTTCCGACGATCATCTGAATATTCCTGCCTCGGCGTAATACCAGGTCTCCCCTCGCCTGGCGAAGTAGGAAATCATATCCTCTGACTTTATTGGATTATTACGTGCGCCGCTGCAGCACTGATAGTGAAGTACTTCGTCGTACACGAGCGGGATTTCCTCACCGCCAAAGGATGCATTCACTTTCCCCCCTTGGGAGAAGAAATAGAACGGCTTGCCTTCAATCCTGATGAAGCCGAAGGCCTCATCATAGCCTAAGCGGTCCAGTAACGATTTCCCGTTCTGGACAATGATCCCTCGGCTTGCACCAAACCCCGATGTGCTTTCCGCAACCTCGAGATACCAATCTTCTCCAATGACCCATAACCCATGCAGGTTCGGGGCCGGCCCCATTCGGCCTAAGGGCATCTTGAATACGATTTGATCATCGATGGTAACGACCACATCAACGAATGACCCTCTGGAACCATCTTCCAGATCCCTCTCCGCCATTTTCAGCTCGGCGGTGATGCGTCTCCCATCAAGCTCAGCGTCGAGCCGATCGGCAGGCAAGGCTCCGGCGGGGACCGCCAGTCTGCTCCGTTGGAATCGGTGCCTCTCGAGGATCTGTTCGGCAGTTCCCTCCAGCGGCACGAAGCAGCGCATTTCCATGGCATTCTCACAATAGGGTTGGAGCAGCGGATGTTCCTCGATTTGGAGGAGGCCATCGGTCAGCCTAAGACGGCCAGAAGCAACGGAGTTGTTACAGGCGGGGAGGAAGAATGAGACCGTAGGGAGCAGCAGGATGATTCGCGCATACGCAGCGAACCTTGGGATCCCCTGCCAGATGCCCTTCTCAGCGATGGTCTGCCGCAATTTGCGAATCAAGCCGCGCGCCAACATCATATCCATGAGCCCTTTCCAATTAACATGCCGGGGACATCCCTATCGATTCGTCATTCGCCTGCCCGCATCCTCCACGTCTCGGGATTGCCGGCCAAGGAACCCGCTATTGTTGCCCTGGTCCCATAGCCGGAGCCATGCTTCTGCACCGTCTATCAAGATTCAGTTATGAAGGAAGAGATCAATTGTCTCCCTGATCCTTTCCAGGGCTCCGCCTAGGTATGCATCCCTGGTTTCGGGGGCAATGCGTCATTCAACATCGGCGCCTGCTGGCTTTGTGTCTGGAAAGGCCAGGGGATCCTCTCCCTCCGCGTAGACATCTCTCAGGATCCATCGCCTTAGGCCGGTTCCATTGAGGGGCCCCGAGTGAGGGTAGGTGGCAACGACATCAAAGACATATCGACGGGGTTGTTTTCCCCCGCCCGAGACCGCAACCGTGATTCTGGCCATGCCAGCATCATTCGGATCCTCAATCCGTTCTCTCCAGCAGCATATCCGCCACCACTGCATATCGACTATATGAAACTCCAATTCGGGGCCAAAGGATTGCAGCTCCCCGCTCACTCTCTCCCGCCTTTCCCTGATGGCTCCAGACGCAATCCAATGCCCGTTCGCAGCAGCGATGTCTCCATTGCGAATCTCGTGGAGATACCGCTCGACGGTAGTGCGCGGATCCCATCTCAGTCCCATCTCAATCCTTGTGCGATGATACCGTAGGGCATGCCGATTGGCATATGCGAACATGCAGATGATTACAGCCAAGAAAGGAAGCAAAGGCCAAGGATTTTTCGACATAGGGAGGCCTCAGCCGCACGTCAGTGCTCCGTGGGTAATCCAGCATTCGTGAACGATGATCGTGTCTTCTTCGCTGGCTTGTTAGCGATGGATAGCAGTTCTTTGTCTCCCCGGTGGCAACCCTTATCCACCTCCGACCGCCCTACCCCAAGCCACATCCCGCATCAGCAGCCCGATGTAGGCATATGGAGGGAAGGATCTGCGGGGCATGGATCCTCCCCTCCATTCCCCAAGATCGTGGCCAACGCCCTACTTGTCACGAGCCGCTGCAATCCAGCCCAGCGGGACGGCATCATCCGGAATATTGATCGTCTCAATCGCCTCGGTTTCAAGATCAACGAGCACGACGGCATTCGTCATGTTGAATCCCGCTCTGCAATGGATCAAGATGGTGTCCGATCCGCCCCCCCAACCCAGAATGCGCGCCTCGTGCATACTTGGCAATTCCCGCTCTGCTCCCCATTGCCCACTATAGGGGTCAGCGACGCCCAGCCGCGTCGCCGGCGATATATCCAGCGAGGGGGCAGCCCCCTGGCGAAGGAGGTATGCAAGTTGGCCGCCATTGGGAGACCATGTCATATCGGATGCATGAGAATTCTCGAGCATCTCGACCTGCAGCATATCGACATCCCGCACCAAGCTGAAGATGGCCAATTGCCCTTCAGACCGACCATAGCTGACGGCTATCCATTCACCATTGGGAGAAACCGCCAGCTCATGGATATCATCTACTTGGGCCAACTGTGAGCCCAGAGCATCCTGCATTGCAACAATCTCTGCATCGCTGGTTCCCTCGCGGTAATACCAGAGTTCAGCATAGCGGTCGCTTCCTCCCACCGGTGTCGCGATGATCGTCCCCGTCTCCCGATCGAAGACAAGGATATCGATCCCGACAAATTCAGCCCCGCCATCCACGCCTGCTGATGCCTTGCCTTCTATTCTTGGCATCGTAATCTCATCCAGGATTTCCGTTTGATACCCATCAAACGTGCCGAGATTGATTCTGTGCGTGCCATCCGTGTCCAACCACGCGACACTGTAGGCCAAAGCACTGACATCATCGCTCCAACGCAGGTCAAGATGCAGAACTTCATCAGCGGGAAGTGGAAGTTCTGCCACGGTGCTTCTGGCTCGAAGGTCCACAATCTTCAGGCTGTCGCCGCTCTTGTATGCGAGCATCGGAAATTGCATCTCAAAACGCTGCGCATTCTCCGGGATCGAAGCAAGCAGTGCATCTCTTTCTCGGCTGCCAATCCTCAATTCACGGCCCCTTAGGTAGAGGATTCCCTCGGGAAGGAATGACATCCCCTCCGCTGGCGGCAGGCTCGTGGGCTGCATGATCCCGTTTATGAGCCACTCGCCCTTGATCTTCGTCAGTGTGAAGAAGGCCGGGAAGCCATTAATATCCACCTGCACGATGGCATCCGTGACTCGCGGATCATCCTCGGAGAGCCCACTCAACACATCACCTGATATATGTGCCCGGTACTTCGTTAGGCCCACATCAAACGTCGTCTCGCTCTCGGACCAGGCCTTGATCAGATCCTCGAAGAATTCCGAGGATCCTCCCGACATCGATTGATCGTCCAAGTGCCATAGGTTGAGCGCGCTTTCGAATTCCTTCGCCAGGGTGGCCTGGAGGAACCTTACTACGACATCCTGAGCCGCCCCTCCATCAAACAGGATCCGCATTCTGCCGAGCGGTTCGGTGATGAGGTTAGATTTCTGCCACCAGTCGAAGTAATCCTCCCAGATAACCTCAGCATCAAAGCCTTGATGGCCGGCAAACGGGCTGAGTTCTTCGACCAGATTGATTTCGGCATTCCCCAGCTTTGATCTCAGCCATAGGCTCGCCCTTCCCTCGCTGACGCGCCCCACCATAAGGTATTCCCCATCAGACGACCATAATGGGCTTTCCTCGCGATATTCCTGCTCAGGCGCACGCGGGGGCTCATCTTCCATACGCGCCGGCACGATTTCCACCTTCCTCATCCCAATATTCGCGTGGTATGCCCCCTCCATATCTTCTGGGCCTAAGTTCGCATCGATCGATGGCATAACCTCATAGGCAACGTATTCGCCATCGGGGGAAAGGGCGGGAGAGGATATTGCACCGCCCGTATCGGTCAGTTTATTCCAATCCGGCGATGCGGCATCGATGAGCGCGATATTCATGTCGGCATATGGATATCTTCCACTTCCGATAACGAATGCTGCTTTTGCATGGCCAGGTAGAATTGAGAAGAAGTCTCCTCCTGTCGGTGAGTAGAGATCATAGGACAGCAAATTCCCAGTCTCTGCAGATATGCTGCAAAGCTGCATCCCGTCAGCCTGAATTGAAGCCGAGGCTGATCCTTTCCAGAAGAATATGTGCTCTCCATCTCCGGCCCACCCCGCCAACGCCAGCGCCTCGCCATCCGATACCGCACTGACTTCGATCAAATCCTTTTCAGAGTCCCCATCTCTCCTGATAACCCTGAGAATCATTCGAGTGGGAGGATTGCCAAGGTCGTTTCCATCCCATTGCGCGAGCACCGCAGCCAGCCATTGGCCATCTGGACTCCAATCGAAATCCATGACCCTCTGGCGGCCCCCAGGGATAACATCGGGGATTAGTATCCCGCCTGGCGAGTCGCCGTGCGGCCCCGAGATCTTCAGCGCGCCTTCTTCGGAAACATGCGCAAAGAGATCTTCAATGGGGGACCATTCGTAGAGCTCGGGAGCGACCGGAGCGATGACCGGCTTCGCGCCGCTTCCGTCTTTTCTCATCCGCCAGAGCGCCCGGTCTCTGACAAAGAGCAGCCAATCTCCTGATGCCGACCAACTTGGGCGAATATTTTGCCCGCTCGATGTCAGCCTTGTGGCAGGGGCACCCGGACTTTCTAGCACATAGATATCCCCTTCAAATATGTAGGCAATCTTTCCGAATTGCGTCCCGATCTGCGCCCGTAAGGCAGAAGTCTCTCCTTCAGGGGGTAAAGGGGTGCGCTCAACGCCGACCTCCGCATTGCCCACACACCCCGCCAAAGGGAGGTGGGCAAGCACCAAGAGGATTCTGCTGAGCCGCATAGTATTCATGGTTCAATACCTCCATTTTGCGGTCGATTTTCGGACACACACTACACCCTTCATCTTTCACCCATCATGCCGTCGTGTAGCAAATGCGCTACACGAGGTAGCGATCCCGCGACGACGATCTTCTCGGGTATCTTGACCGTGACAACCGTTCCCTGTGTCCGGCGGCTCCGAATGGACATCAAGCCATGATGCCTTCGAACAATCGCTCGGGCGAGCGCGAGACCCATTCCGCTCCCTTCAACCTGGTTGCGCAATTCCCCCCTGAAGAGTTCTTCTCCCAGGTGAGGCAAATCTTCGTCTGAGATGCCCGGTCCGGTGTCCGCCACCTCTATGGCTATCCAATTCCCATCCTCATACGCACGCAATTCAATCGACGCACCCGTTGAAGAATATTTCCATGCATTGTCAACAATGTTCAGGATGGCCAACATCAGCAGATCGGCATCGCCCTCAATGGGGGGCAAGGGCCATGGAACCTTTGGAAGCACGATGTTGATATGACGCTTCTCATCTGATTTCAGCTCAAGCATGCTTTCGCGCACATCGCGCAGCAACTCATCGATGCAGATTTGATTCAGCTCTAGCGGTGTGGTTTCGATGTCAGCCAATTTGCGGAGGTTTTGGCAAAGCTTGATCACTCGATTGACTTGGCTGCGAATGTTTTGAGCCATCTCATGGGCCGCATCCGTGGATGCCGTTGTGATGCTCGCCTGAATAGCGGTCAGGGGGTTCTTCAATTCATGGTCAAGACGTCTAAGGAAACGCCTGTGTTTCTCTGCCTCCATTTGCCTTATCTGCTCGACTTGTTGCATCCAGCGACGCTGCCGCCTTCGTCCGATCTCCGGACCGATCCACCACAGCGCCGCTGCGATGATGGAGGATATGGACACCAGGAAGGCAAGATCCATGCGAAAATACAATACCGGGTTGAAACGCTCCCAGCGCTGCAATAATAGACCTAGAAGGTAGCCGAGCCCGACAAGCAGGAGAGGTTTAAGGACCACTCTCATGGCGCACCTTCCACTTGGCCCACGAATCTATACCCCTGGCCGATTAATGTCTCGATATAGCGCGGCGACTCCCCGCTTTCGCCCAATGCCCGTCTGATTTCCGCTATGCGCGAGTCAAGAGCGCGAGTGGCAACCGGATAGTCCCAGCCCCAAATCGCATCCATCAGGCGCTCACGCGATAGAACCTCATCAGGATGAAGCATCAAGTATTCGAGGACCGCAAAGGATTTCGCTGTCAGCATCTGTTCTTCGCCCTGCACGAAGAGACGCCTGGCCTGCCGATCCAACTCGATTTCGCCTGATCTCAGCGAGCTCGAACCTGCTAACGATCGCTTGCCTGGCCTCGTACGGCGCAGAACCGCCCGGATCCTGGCGATCAATTCAAAGGGTTCGAAGGGCTTGTTCAGATAATCGTCTGCCCCTTCCTCCAACGCCAGCGCCCTCTCCACGGGAGAGCCCACGCGAGTCAGCAATATGACCGGTGTCCAATTTCCCTCTTTGCGCAGCGTTCGAAGGACTTCGCGTCCATTGAGCTCCGGCATTAGCACGTCCAGAACCACGAGGTCGGGGTTGCATTGCCTGATCATTTCAAGCGCCTGCATCCCGTCGGTGGCCACGCAAACGATGAACCCCGAGCGCTCGAGAAATGCGGATAGTGCGCTTGTGATAGAAGTCTCGTCGTCGACCAGGAGGATTACCCTTCCCGTCTCCGTCATCTCCAGTCCGCTCCCTTCTTGCCTGTCTTCATGCTTCGGTTAGTGCTTCAATTCCGATTTGAGCGCCTTTTCGATAATGCATGAAAGATTGGCCACGCCATTTCGTCATCGCGAAATCCATCAGACATCGGAAAGCTCGTCTTCCCTCCCTTCAAGTATGCTCCCATGGCTGGCATCCCGGCCTTCGGCCCCCGACGACCTTTGCTTCATCTCCTCGCAGAAGGAATGGCACCTTTCAAATCCTTATCCTGGGCAAATGCGGCCCGCTGCACAGATATCATGGGGGATAGGGAAATTGATGCTTTCTTGGCGTGGAAGCTCAGGGGCATTCACGCCCAAGCTCTGTCCTTGGGGGCATCCGCGCAAGATCCCGATACTCAGAAGAACGCCTTCGAGGAAATATGCCATCGCCTGGGCTGATACGCATGGATGGAGGTGGCGCCAGCTGCTCCGACTGCATTCCAAAAGACAATCACCTTGCTTGCCCGCAACATGCGCTGGGGGAAATCGGTAACGATTGCCATGCGAAATCATTACTGCTGCGATGTATGGCATTGCCGCCAATTTTCGTCCTGGCCTTGGGAAATTGAGGCCCAGGCGTAACCGATTTGGGACGAAGCAATGGAAAGGATCGCTCATGCAGCATAATCAAGGCGGAGGCCGTTCCTTCATAATTCTGAGGACGCCGATGCCAGCGCAATGGTTCCCAGAATTCGCTCAGTCCTAAGCCCCCCACGAATTCCTGATCCCACGGATGATGAGTGCGATCTAATGCCCCAGATCCATCCGAATTTAGGCATATTCCAGGCTCTATGAATAGGTCCATTTGCATTCCAGAAAACGAAACCGCTTTCAATGCGGAGCTGATTGAAACCTATTGCATCCAATCTGTTCAGCATGGATGCTTGCGGACGGCTGCATAATATCCGAAAGCATGTCACGATACCTCGAATGCACTATGGCTCTTCCGGCCAAGATGAACCAAGCCGGTCATGGACAACATCCCCTCCTAGATAGGAAATGCGAAAGAGGGATCTGTGCTCTGCTCGCCAACGCTCGCCGGCCAGCCATAGGATGATCGAGGCCAACTCAAGGAGAGCCTTCTCCGCAAGGGATCCGAGTTCGCGCAATCGCCTTTGCCTGGTGCCGTTCGCCGGGAACTGATTTCATCTCATAAAAAGAAAGTGCGCAACGCAGCCGAAGAGATCCGGTGAGTACGTATCTGAAAATCGCCCGCAGGCGAAATAGGAGCTACGCTCGATCGGCAGATCAAAGAATGCAAGGATTGTAAAGCGCATCTCCTTCGTCTATTGCGGGAATGGAGCAGCCTGGCCTTCCTTTGGCAGAGCGCTCTCTTGCTCTAGGCAGCGAACACCCGCGCGAAGAGGCCAATCATATGAATTCTGCCTTGCCACCCGCGGCATGACTTACTCGCATCAGAGAAATCGTGTACCATGGTGTCAGAGATTGCGATAAACCTTATGCCTATTGCCTGGCCCCCAAGGACGTCCAAGGGCTTCGGCCCCGCCAGGCAGCCTTCAAATCGAAGACCCTTATGCGCATATTTCGATTCCGAATGTGGGCCATGCGAGGCAAAGACGGATAAGGGACTTGGACTCCCGTTGAGGCTCAGGCAACACCAGATCATAGACCAATCACCGGAGGGGATATCCTGCAGAGGAAAGCACCATCATGGAGAACTATGGGAAAGGCAAAACCAAGAACGTCGATCGACCTCGACAACTCTCGGCGCCATGACAGGTAGGGGATTGACTTAGGGCCATTTAGTTGTACAATATGCTTGTACATGTAAGGAGTGCGTAGCATGACAGTCGAGGTTACCTACTCTCAGGCAAGGAAGAAGCTGGCGGCGCTACTCAACAGCGTCACCGAGGATAAGGAAGTGGTGATTATCACGCGCCGCAACGGGGAATCGGCAGCGCTGATCGCGGCCGATGAATTGGCCAGCCTGAGCGAAACCGCGCACCTTCTTCGGTCCCCTGCAAATGCCTCCCGGCTTCTCGCCGCGCTGGCTCGGGCTCTCAAGGGCGGGGGCGAAGCCCTGAGCGTGGAGGAGCTAAAGGCGGAGGCGGGCCTTGACGTCCAAGGCTAGGGATGCTGTCTTTCAGCCCGAGTTCATTGAAGATTTGAAGTACTGGGTCAAGCAGGATCGAAAAGTCGCGCTCCGGGTCATATCGCTTGTCGAAGCCGTGATACGCGACCCATTCCAGGGCATTGGAAAACCCGAACCCCTGAAGTATCTGAGCCCAGGCACTTGGTCGCGCCGAATCACCCAGGAGCACCGGCTCGTATATCTGGTGAGTGAAGAGCGGATCGATTTCCTCCAGGCTCGCTATCACTATTAGCTCCTTCAACAAGGATCCCCTCCAGAGCAATTCCCCAGCGCTGTTTGCCAGGCCGTGAACTGCTTGGCGCTGGGGCTTCATACGATTGGCCTGGCGCCACGGCGACCACATCCAAGCGCACGGCGACACAGGCGGGGTCACCTTCTACGGACGTTCGGACAGCACGCTTAAGCCCTCTGGGGTGCGCATCGGCACGGCGGAATTCTATTCCGTGGTGGAGGCGATGGGGGAGGTGGCGGACAGCCTTGCCATCCGCCAGCCCTGGGATGGCTATCCGCGGATGCCGATCTTCGTCAAGCTGCAACCGGGCTATGAATTGAACGAGGAGCTAAAGCGGAAAATCCGCGATGCACTGCGGACCCAGGCATTGCCGCGCCACGTACCGGCCTTGATCATCGAAGCGCCCGACATCTCCTATACCTTCAGGAAAAAAAGTTGAAAGCGCGGTGAGCAACATCATCGCTGGCCTGCCGGTGACCAACCGCGAAGCGCTGATCAATCCTGAATCCTTAGATTTCTTTGAAGGAATCAAAGACCTGCTGGAGGAGGAGTGAGGGGCTGAGAGCCAAGCAAGAATCCTCTCCCCGAAACACGCACATTATAGTACCGACCTGCAGAAGGCGTAGAATAGGCTCGGCGCCGGATCATGTCCCTAGGGCGAGAGGGCATTGGCGACGGCAAGGAAGTCGCTCAAACCCAATTCATCGCTGCCTCTGATTATATATAGGATCCCACCCTCTTCCCAAATGAGGAAATTCTCCTCTGTCACTTGCCATACAACATCGTCCTGCGTAAGGTCCCAAGCGGAGCCTCCGCCTCCCGTGATGGCCGTCGGGGCATCTTCAATGTAATATCCCTTTGTATTCCTCACATCGACTTCGGCGACTTGGGCACCTGCAACGGCGAATTCCTCCAACCGATTCTCTTCGATCCTCCGCTGAGATATGAATACATCATGGAATCGGAAGCAATGGCATTGAACGTAGATCCCACCCGCGGGGGATTCAAATATCTTCCATGAGATCTCCTTTGGATTGCCCCACTCTGGTCGATAAGCCTTCTCCCATTCCTGCTCAGGCATATCGCGCGGCACGAGAACTCGAAATCCAACGAGACGACTGGCTTCATCTTGTGAAATCGGATCCCAACGGTGTGGCTCACTTGTCTCATGAATTTGAGGCGTGGCGGGTGGATTCTGAAGAAACGGCAGCGCTTGCTGGGCTTCAGTGACTTCGTTCGT
>Ga0190360_1000645_pt1 | contig 19057 bp, 14 predicted proteins | sample 48721834_MG_FD_161271 | JGI IMG/M metagenome (GOLD analysis project Ga0190360, IMG submission 161271) | Hydrothermal vent microbial mat bacterial communities from Southern Trench, Guaymas Basin, Mexico - 4872-18-3-4_MG | ecosystem: Environmental > Aquatic > Marine > Hydrothermal vents >... | reverse complement strand
ATTATAATTTAACCTGATGATTAATTCAAGGAAGAGGGACTTTGTAGAATGGTAGTGGTAACAGGGGGAGGAACTGGAGGACATATTTTCCCATTGATTTCAATAATAGAAGAGTTAAGGAGGAGAGATGTAAGGGATATAGTGTGGATTGGTAGGAGAATGGGAGAAGAGGAAAAATGGTCAGAGGAATGTGGAATCCCATTCTTTGGTATTCGGGCAGGTAAATTGAGAAGATATTTATCGGTAAAAAATCTTTTTGATGTGATCAATATTTTAGCGGGTTTCTTTCAATCATATCTCCTTTTAAAGAGGCTCAGGCCAAGGGTGCTTTTTTCAAAAGGAGGTTTTGTTTCTGTTCCGCCAGCATTGGCTGCGCACCTTCTGAGGATTCCTGTCCTTACACATGAAAGTGATCTTTCACCTGGCCTTGCGACGAGGATAATCTCGAGATTTGCAGAGGTTATATTTACGTCTTTTGAAGAAACCAGAAAATACCTTAATGCGGAGGATGTGGTTTTTTCGGGAAATCCAATCAGGGGTTTAATTAAAGAAGCTGAGCCAAACCGGGGAAAAGAGTTCCTTGGGTTTGAGAATGACCTGCCAATTGTAACATTTCTGGGGGGAAGCCTTGGAGCTGAGAAACTCAATAGAACTGTTTCGAAAATGGTTGAAACGTTGGATATAAAGTTTAATATTGTGCATCAGTGTGGTTCTAGAAAGCTCGGTGAAAAAATTTCCAGTATTAAAGGTAAGGTAAAAAATTACAGGGTTTTTCAGTTTCTCAAAGAGCATATGGGCGACGTACTTGCGGCATCCGATCTAATTGTTTCCAGAGCCGGGGCTGGGGCTATCTATGAAATAGCATATCTTGAAAAGCCTTCTATTCTTATTCCTCTTTCCAGATCTGCAAGCAGAGGAGAGCAGGTTCTCAATGCAAGGTATTTTTCTGAAAAGAGGGCAGCAATTTATATCGATGAGGAACAACTTACCCCTGAGTATTTGTACAGTAAAATTATCGAAATACTTGACGATAGGGAAAAACTGGAAGAGATAGGTAGGAATGCCCGTAAGATAATAAAACCCGAAGCTGAGGTTTTGATAGTGGATTATATAGTTAAATACCTCAATGGTGTATGTGTATATCAACCCCGGGAGATTTAATCCTGAAAATGTTAAATGTTAATCTGGTGAGGTTTATTTAGAAGACATTATAGAAAAGAAAAGTTATATTTTGATTGACATAAATAAATCAATTTGGTATCTATTGTTTAGATGAGAAGTCTACCTGTCTAAACAAATCAACATATTATAAACATCCTAATTATTAAGGAGGGAACGATGATTGATGTTGAAGAATTACTTGGAGATGAGGCGAAGGATCTTTTGGAACATGAATGCAAAACAGTTCCTAAATCTCAGCTACATCTACCCGGACCTGATTTTGTAGATAGGGTTTTGGTGCATACTGATAGACCATCTGCTGTGTTAAGAAATATCCAGGCTGTATTTAATCACGGAAGACTCGCTGGAACAGGCTATCTTTCGATCCTTCCGGTTGATCAGGGGATAGAGCATTCTGGAGGAAGTGCTTTTGCTCCCAATCCGATTTACTTCGATCCGGAGAATATAGTAAAACTTGCAATTGAGGGTGGGTGCAACGCAGTGGCTTCTACGCTTGGAGTACTTGGGGCTGTATCGAGAAAGTACGCACATAAGATTCCATTTATAGTTAAGATCAATCACAATGAGCTTCTGACCTATCCGAATAAGTACGATCAAATTCTTTTTGCCAGTGTTGACCAGGCATTCAACATGGGAGCGGTTGCAGTTGGTGCCACAATCTACTATGGCTCACAGGAGTCGTCCAGACAGATTCAGGAGATTACCCAGGCATTTGAATATGCCCATAGCCTTGGGATGTTCACCGTTCTGTGGGCATATTTGAGAAACAGTGCGTTCAAGACAAAGGAGAATGATTATCATCTTTCAGCCGATCTTTCCGGACAGGCTAATCATCTGGGGGTTACCATCGAGGCTGATATTATAAAACAGAAGCAGCCGGAATGTAACGGTGGATACAAGGCTCTGAATTTTGGAAGGACACATGAGAAGGTCTATACAGAGCTTACAACCGATCATCCAATAGATCTTACCCGTTACCAGGTTGTGAACTGCTATATGGGACGATCTGGTCTTATCAATTCTGGTGGAGCATCCGGCAAAAACGACCTTGCCCAGGCTGTAAGAACTGCTGTAATTAACAAGAGAGCGGGTGGTATGGGACTTATCTCGGGTAGAAAAGCCTTCCAGAAGCCGATGGAGGAAGGAGTTAAATTGCTGAACGCAATTCAGGATGTATATCTGAATAAAGATATAACGGTAGCATGAATTGCATGATAGTTTGAATATAATTATTGAGTTGTTGAAGGGCAATTTTGTTGCTCAAAAAGGGGCCGTGAGGCCCCTTTTTGTTTAAAGGCATTATTTGGTTTGAGAAGAAAAAATTGAAAAAGATTAAAATTAGATCTATTTGAAATAGTTGATGCAGTATTATAAGATGAATGTTGGTTTTAATTCTTTTCCCATAACAAGAGCATCTTCTCGCCATTTGGTATAGTAGTCTTCAATAACCCCTATTATTTTGAACCCAGCTTTTTTGTAAAAACTAATAGCGGGAATGTTGGAAGGTCTTACTTCAAGATAGCAGTACTCAGCACCGGCTTTTACCCCGGATGTTAGTAATTTATTTAATAGAAATGTGCCGTATCCCTTCCGCTGATATTCTGGTTTAATAGCAATATTTATAAGATGAATAATATTCTTGTAGAGTTTTGGGGTGTTCAGAAAATTAGTATTGGTTTTTAATAGATGATAGCCACCGTATCCTATAATCTCGTCGTCGAGTTTCAGTGTAACCATGTAATTTTTGAGATCCCTTAGCAGAAGCTTAAAAAACCTGTAGCTCCATGGATCTTTAAATACTCTCTTTTCAATAAGTACCACATCTTTAAGGTCTTCTTTACTCATCAGTTGACAGATGAGTTTTTGATGCATAATTCTGTCCGATGTGTTACCTTTTGAAGTATCCAGCCAGACGTTCCAGTTCAACTGGATCGACGATCTGAAGAAAATTTTTCTCCTTTTTGATGAATCCTGAGTTGATCAGTCTTTCGATTTCTTCTTCCACCTCTTTTGGACTGGCATTGATCTGAAGAGCTATGTTATTGATTGTCTCCGGGTAGTTAAGAGCTACTATTCCACTTCCCTCTTTTGGTTTTACAGTTTTTCTGAGATCATTGAGTGTGGTAAGAACGAGAGATTTTATATCTCTTTTGGCCAGGTCTCTTATGAGATTATCAGCCCTTTCAAGCCTTAAGCACAGTTTCTCTATTATATTCATCGCTATATTTGAGTTTTTACTTATCATGCTTAAAAACCCATCCCTGTTAAATGCAAGAAGCTCGCAGGTATCTACAGCTGTTGCGGTTGCACTTCTTGGAGTCTGCCTTATGAGAGCCATTTCACCAAAGAAATCTCCTTTTCCCAGAACCATCAGTATTTTTTCTACGTTGTTTACTCTTTTGGTTATCTTTACCCTCCCACTCTGGATAATGTACATTGTATCCCCGGGTTCTCCCTCCCGGAAAATAACCCTTCCTGCTTCAACGACCTGACCGAATTTCTGAAACAGTGTGCTTCTTTCCATTCTTTATCCCCTCGTTTAAGATATCTTTTCAGTATCCATCAATTAATATAAAATATCAATACCCTTTGTTTCAATTTATTTTGTTGATTTTTAATTTGAGCCTTTTTAACATACTATGATGGATTCGCGAATTTATATATGTTTTTTTATCGTTACAATTCTATTTTTAGTTTTTCTTTCAGGCGTACAGGGTTTCAGACCAGGAAAAGCCGCTTATGCGGAAGAGATGAAAACAGCTTATGAATTGCTGAACCCCGGGTTTTCCAGTTCAGGTTGTAAAAACAGGCCGTCTATTAGATTGATAAAGCTCTACCAGAAAAAAATCTCTCCTTTAAATGGCTCTGTTTGCAGGTTTTATCCAAGCTGTTCCCAATTTGCCGTTGAAGCTGTAAATGCATATGGATTTTTACCTGCGCTGTTAATGACAGTGGAAAGAGTCCTTTATCGTGAAGTTAAAAGTGCAGATAGGTTTTTTATAGTACTGGATAATGGGCTGATGTATAATCCGGTATATTTTAACTACATTTTTAATCCTGAAGATTATCTGGGTTACAGAAAGTACTTTCTAAATTATTACATACGCAAAGATTAGAATGTTAGATGTATCAGGCTTTAATAAATCATGGATACTAAGGTATTTGTTTCCGGGTGATAAGTAAATGAGCAAAAAAATTCCAATAATACTTTATCTCGCTGGAGCTCTGTTAGTTGCACTCGGTTTTTTCAATATTCTTTATGGTGGAACAGGGGCTTTCGAAGATGATATAGAGTTCGAATATGCCAAGTATCTGTACAAAAAGGGATTTTATGATGAGGCTTCTATGGAGCTTAACAGGTATATTTTTTTTACGGAGGATATGGATAAAAAACTGCTTGCTAAGATCCTGCTTTCTGTTTGTTATGTACAAAAGGGTGATTATTCATCTGCACTTGGGATTCTGTATCCACTGAGAGAACAACTGGCTGGGGAGAGAAAGGAGCTTTCCTCTGTAAATAGATTATGTGAGGTGTATTATCAGATTTTCTATATTCTTTTTCTAAAGAAAAATCTTGAAGATTACGTCATTCTAAGAGAGCAGCTCAACAGCCTTGGCTTTTCCTGTCCTGAAGAATTGGGGTTATACATTGGGAGAATGGAGCTTGCTCTTTATATTTATAATCTTCAATGGGATAAAGCGCTTGAGGTTCTTGATGAAGGTGCTCTGGTAGATGATCCAATCAGGGCGAGAATAAAAGAGAAACTTTTCGAAGCTAGACTATTGCATAAAAAGTCCCCTGTTCTCGGAGGGATACTCAACCTTATTCCTGGTCTTGGATACCTATATGCGGGAAGGTCTGTTGAGGCTGGGAGAAGTTTTCTCATAAATGGAAGTTTTCTGGTTCTTGCTGCCTATTCTTTATCCCAGGAGAAAATCGGATTTGGAATAGCTTTCTCTACCATTGGGACGATCACATATATTGCAAATATTTACGGAGGCGTTAACGCCGTCCGACAGAGAAATGCGATTGATGAGCTACGGAGAAGCAAAAAAATACTTGAAATGATCCCGATACCCGCACCGGGGCTTATCGCAGTGAAAAATGAGATATTTGGTAATTAGATAAATAAAGTATTCTGGAGATACATCTATGATCGCCCATGATGTGGTAACATATATCTGTGCGATGGAGGCTGGTTTTCCTTTTAAAGAAGTTGAGGTAAGAGAGCTACCGTACACCGAGGATTCAGTTCCATTTAATGAGGAAAATCTCTTTCACTTCAGAGAGGGGAAACCACCTGCCGTATTTTCAGATGACCCTAGATATTCTGAGGGTGAGTATTATGAAAACTTTGTAGGATACAGGGACCCAAAAGATAATAAGTATCCGGCTATCCATGTTCTTTCAATCTACTCAGCTGAACCTGATTGGGGGATGGATCAGGATTTAAATCTTTCACCGCTCCAGGGGTTTCTCGGAGGAAGTCAGGGATACAGACATTTGAGGTATTCCCTGTTTGGAATAAAAGTTGGTATTCCCCATAGGATGATGGATTATTTTACATCAAAGGCAGAACGGGAGTTCAAATCAGGTAACAACTACTGGGGACTCAGGTTTGCAGGAAGGGCTTTACATTATCTTGAGGATTTGTTGACACCGTTTCATGTTAAGCCCTTTACTGAAATTTATCTTCTTAGAAACCTTTTCAATAGGGAAGGTTTGTACTACAGAATATATAACTACCATTTAAACTATGAAAGGTATGTGGGATATCTTCTCTGGCATGGTAATGAAAGACTGATAGAAGCGGTAAAATATGGTGCCAGAATGGCGGAGACCTTGACAAATGAAAGCTTTAAGAATGCGGTGCTACATGGATACAGAGAAGCGAAAAGGGTATTTAATCCGATCTTTGAAGAATGTATAAGGATATGGGGGGATTCAATGAGCGGGAGATATGTTAAAATCTCTCCTGACGAAATAGACAGAATAAGGAGTAACTGGTTCATTGACTTAAGCTGCAGGTGGTTGCAGAATGTGTCTGCACTTGTAAGAAAATATATTGAAATCTTTCTTAAACCCTATCTAGGGGAAATGTTGGATTAGTTTGTTATATTTCAAATGTGAATTAATGGAATACATACAATTTTATGTCTGGATAACGTCGAATTCTGGTATATATCAAGAAATTAACATTTAAATTATAACGGGGTTATGTTGTTAAATGAGGATAATTCGTTTTGGTTTTGATAAAGATCCTTCTGTATTTCTGTCAGAATATATAACAGGTAATAAATTTGATTTGCCCGGTACGATCCTTATTGTGCCCACGCAGAGGTTCAGGAAACATTTTTCAAGAGAGCTCCTGAAAACTCAGTCAAAGGATATATTATTTGCGCCTTCTATCATAACACCTTTTCAGATGATCACAGAACTTTCCCTGATGACGGGTATTCCCCTCGCCTCCCGTTTTATGTGCTATTCAATGTTTAAAAAGGCTGTCAGAAAAACCAACGGTGTTGAGCTGCTTTTCAATCCCAGCTTCATTGATAGTTTTAAGGATTTTTGTGAACTATCCGATGGATACCTGGGTGCATTCAGGGAGATAAATGAGCAGAAAGTAGATCTGTATTCTATCAGAACAGAGTCTCTTCCTGTCGCCGGATACGAGGGGTTTGAAGAACAGTTTTCTATTTTTAAAAAACTTTACCACAACTATATTATTGAACAGAGCTCGTCGATGGACCCTGGATTTGCCATAAATCTTATAAGAAAAGAGCATGTTATAAGGTATTTTGCAGAATTTAAGCATGTGGTGCTTGTTAATCCTGTTGCCCTTACGAGGTTCGAGAAATGGGTATATTCCGTGATCGAAGATAAGCTTCATGTCCTTTATCAGGATACAAATGAGTTTGATTTTGGCAGAATTCTTGGATATAGAGCTGGCACTTCCGCTTGTGCATCAACTCGTGATTTTAGTATTTCTCCGGCTGATATTTTTTACTCTGAGGAACCCACCAAAACAAAACAGGCTCTGGCCATTATTGATACTGTTTTTAGATTGATAGAACAGGGGAAAAACCCTGATGAAATAATTATTCTCAATATAGATTCTGATTTTTCTGAATTATTATATATGTATCTACACGAATCAGGTGTAGAAATTAACTTCTCAGAGGGCCTGCCTTTAAGAAATACACCAATATACAGGTTTTTATCATTGATACACAGATACTATACCACTTCAATGGATAGAAAGGTCCTTGGGAGGTTGTTAAGAAACGACATATCTCGAGAAATACTTGAGAGGGAGGGAATACCTTTAAGTGGGAGAGATTCGATCATCACGCCGGAAAGAACCGGTAAAAACGGTGATGGATTTGATCTCAGGCCGCTTGTGGATATCATGAATAAGATATATCATTCGAAGAATTTTGATTTATTATACGGGGGAATTAAAAACCTGTTTGGTTTACTTGTAAAAAGCCGAACTGCCGAATACTACAGTGCTAGGGAATTGGTATTGGAAAAAGTCTTCTCACTCAGAGAGATGGAGAGTGATTTTAATGAAACTCCTCTTGAAGTTTTGTTATTTATACTCCGCAATGAAAAATATCCAATTGTATCAGAGAGCATGAGGGGTATACAGTTACTTGGTCTTCTTGAAACAAGGGGACTGTCATTTCCCTATGTATTTATTCCCAGTTTTAATGAAGGGATTATTCCAAAAGTAGTTCCAAAGTTGAAGTTATTCAGCAGTACATTAAGGAAGGCTATTGGATTAATTCCCTCTCAGGATAGAGAGATACTCCAATTCTACCATATAAAGAGATTGATTGATGGCTCCAAGATAAGTTACATCTTCTCAATAAGAGATAAAAACGGAAAATATGATACAAGATCGAGATTTTACTATTTAATAACTGAAAAGTTTATAGATGAAAGGGCCAAAAAACTTCGTCCTCTTGATTCAGGATATCTTGTTCCTTTTAAATCTTCTGTTAAAGAGCTTACGGTGTATCCAGGTTATTCTCAGGAGATCGATCTCCCACCCGGTGGATTAAGAATGGATGAGCTTTCCCGATATGATGTGCAGTTGTTGAAGGATTGTAAAACAAGATTTTATATTTCGAGAATACTTGGAATAAAGGATGAATCTCTTTCGCTGAGAGGTCTTGACCATAGTCTCCTCGGAACTCTTGTACACCAGGTAATGAACCTTGTTTACGGGGGTTTTAAATCCGGTTTGCCAGATGAGAAAGAAGCAGTTGACAGGCTCGAGGCTCTTATAGATGAGAAGTTTCCGGCAGGGTTATTCAATACTGGTGAGGAGATAGTAACACGGGAAATATTGAAGAAGAAACTTGAAAGAATTATCAAAAATGATTTTAGGAGGTTTGCTGAGGGCTGGAGGATTGAGGTGGATTTGCTTGAGAGAGAGCTGGAGACAGAGATAGATGTGGGTGGAACTTATTATTGCCTCAAAGGAATCTTGGACAGGGTCGATTTGAGTCCAGATGAGGAATACCACATAATTGATTATAAAACGGGAAATATCCCACTAAAGACTCTCCATATGCCAGAAAGGGATTTTAAAGAAGTACAGCTCGGGTTTTACGGCTTATTATTTTCAAAAAATTATCCTGATAGGAAGCTGGGGGGGCTGTACTACTATGATATTCTTGGCGACGGAGAATTGGTTCAGATAGTGAATGGGGTGAGAATTGAGGATTATCTTAATTTATTCCACAAACACATTATCGATTTTATAATTGATGTAAGCTCTGCCAGAGTATTTGGTCTTACCGAAGATCCGGTTATTTGTTCTTATTGTTCTTTTCAACAGATATGCAGGGTCCTTGAAGGCGCTGTATAATTTTAATTTTTGAAATTATACTTGTGGGTGATTTCTATAATGATAACACGGGATTTTCAAAAAAGTGTAGCTTTAAGGGCATCGGCCGGGAGTGGAAAAACACGTGCCCTTACTGATAGACTTATCTTGATGTTTTTAAATGGGATAAAACCCTCAGAAATTCTTGTTGTGACCTTTACCAACATGGCTGCGTCAGATATAAAGGAGAAAATACTCCGAAGGATTGATGCACTGGCAAAGGCAGAAAAGGAGGAATTAAAAAACTTCAAAGGTATCATGAAAGTACCCGAAAGAGCACTGATAAATAGAGCTAGATATGCGAGGAAAGCACTCCTTCTTGATTTTTCAAGCCTCCAGATTTCCACCATTCACAGTTTTTTACTTAGTTTGCTGCAGGCTTTTCCAGAGAGAATTGAATTTCCCCTTTCAATTTCTGTTGTGGATGAACTCGCGAAAGAGATGATGCTTTTGAATGCCGTGGAAAACTACTACAGGTATCTTGAAAATAATGATTATGAATTAAAGAAATTGAGGGGTTTTGCACTGGAATATGCCCCAAGGCCAATTAATATTACCCGCCTGCTTATTGATATATACGAGAAGGTCAGCTCATGTAATCCGGATAAGAAAGAGATAGACTTTTATCCGGTTGAAGAATTGGAAAAAAAATACTTTAAAAGGGTCGGGTTTGTTGAGTCGGATAGATTTTACAGGATGATTGAAGGCATTCGTAGTTTTATTTTAAATAAAAAGCCAATAAAACATGAAAGAAATCTGTATGGGTTCACAGAAAAACTATTGAATCTAATGGAAAACAGGAGGGTAGATTCGAAGTCTTTCAATTTTTTTAATGATAAACTTGTAGACCCAGGTAATGAAGATGAAAAAATTGTAAATTATTTAAAATATTTTTACAGCCAGTTAGATGAAGTTGAAAAAAAATTATTTACGCGTAAGCTTTTAAGTCTCCGAGCTTTTTTTGCCAATTTTCTTCATATTGAAATGCAGTATTTTACCGCTATGTGGCTTCACGTATTTTCGCGGATAGATGGAATTTATAGGAAAATGAAGGGAGAAATGAGAGGTGTTGATTTCAATGATATTGAAAGGTATGCTGTACGGCTTCTAAAGGAAATTCCTGATTATAAATCGATTCTATTCAAGCTCGATAAGAACATAAGGTACATCCTGATAGATGAGTTTCAGGATACAAGTATTATTCAGTGGGAAGCTCTGAAAAGGATAGCGTCTGAGTGTATTAAAAATAAGGGGAGTATTTTTATCGTAGCAGATGTTAAGCAGTCAATTTATAGATGGAGAGGTGGAGATCCTGAACTATTCAAAATTGTTAAAGATGAATATGGCTTGGAAGAAGACACGCTGAGATATAATTACAGGCAGTCGGGCAATCTTCTGAGGTTTGTTAATGATCTATTTGAGAGAATTGTGGAAAATGTTAAACCTGATTATCCCTACATCCCCCAGGAGTTCCCGGAGAAACTGAAAAAGAGTAGCTCAAATAGGGGCTATGTAAGGATAGAACCTCTTCACAGTGAGGAGGAAGTTTATGGAAAAATTGTTGATTGGATAAAGAAACTACACAGTTTGGGAATTAGGTATAATGAGATTGCTGTTCTCTGTCGCAAAAATACGGAGATTGAGACTCTCGAAAGAATTTTTCTCCTTAATAAAATTCCCTTCATTTCCCAGGGCAAATCGAGTGTTTTAACTGATTATTGTGTAAGAGATGTTTTGAATATACTTAAAATGTTACTCTTTCCGGATGAGAATAATTATGCTGTCTCTTTCCTCAGGTCGAAAATAATGAGAGCAGGATACCCTGATATATATAAATATATACAGAACTCTACGGTTTCTGGGATTGAAATCCTCAAGACTTTCTCGGAAGAGGTGTATAAAAAAGTAAAGCATCTTCATCTTATAAGTTGCTACACTTCTTTGTCCAGACTCTTAATGGATATCTACATGGAACTAGATTTATTTAATTTCTATAATGACAAAAGAGAAGTGCTGGTGGATTTTCTTGAAATTATAGATGATTTTGAGAAAAGCAATCCCGGGGCAACACTTGAAGATTTTATCCTGTACATTGAGGAGTTTGGTGACAGGATAAACTTCAGGAATTACGATCTTGATGGCGTAATTCTCCAGACCATTCACAGTGCAAAGGGTCTGGAGTATCATACGGTGATACTTCCATTTCTCAGAACAAAACTTGATTATGAAATAAGGAGGGAGATTATCAGGATTAGTTCAGGAGATAAGAATGCAACTCCATTCCTAATTCCGGGAAAGAAATATTTTGATTATCTTTCAAGTATTCCATATATAAAATCAACTCTGGAGAAATTGAAAAATGACTATAAAACAGATGAATTAAATAATCTGTACGTTTCTTTAACCAGAGCAATAGAGAACCTTATTATTTTTCCTCTATTAAAAGGTAAAAATGAAAAGACCTTTGGTAAATTGGTTGTAGATCTTATGGGTGGTAGTGAAAACGGGGTTGTTGAGTTTGGAACCCTCCAGGGATGTGAGGATAAGCGAGATAGCGCTGGAAAGAAGGAAATATATGTAAAAACGCTGACATTTGAGTCCAGTGAAATTAAAAAGAAATCAGAACCGGTATTTTTGTATGATGAGGTGGTTGATGAGTATTTCCCCGGTGACTTTTCTTATGAGGAAAGAAGGATGGCTAGACTTATTGGTTTGGTTTTTCACAGGACAATATCCATGATAAGGGTTCCAAAGTCGATCAAAGGAAAATCATTTTCTAATTTAATAAAATCCTCGCTGGATGCAGAAGCAATGAGATTTACGATGGAAGAGAGGGAAAGAGCAATTGAAAAAGTCAATTTGCTAATTGCTGAATGTTTGAAGGACGATAGAATAAGCAGATTTTTATCTGAAGATTCATTATCCGAGGTTGATATGTATCTGAAAATAAATGAGCGTGAAGCCTGTGGAATAAGACTCGATAGGATTTTGTTTGGGGAACCGGTGGAGTTTATCGATTTTAAAACAACTGTAATTTCTGGTGAGGAAGATATCAGAAAGTATATAGAACTTTACGGTAATCAACTGAAAAAATACTACTCTGCTTTAAAAACCATGTATCCTGATAGGGAAGTTAAAGGATATATTTATTTCCCTGATGCTCCTTATGAGTTAAGATTAGTAGAGATGACATGATGAAATATACCAGCTATTACTTCGGTAACTGAGGAGGTTGTCATGAAGGTAGCTGTGGTTCAATATAGTACGGAGGGATGTAATGATATTCTTGGAAAAGCAATTGGATTTATAGAAGAATCTTTAAAGGAGAAACCAGATTTTATACTTTTGCCTGAGCTTTTCAATACGATATACTTTCCCCAGTACAGGGATGAGAGTTATTTTGATCTAGCCACAACAATTCCAGGATGGGTTACCGATAGAATCCTCGAGTGTATTGAAGGGAAAAACACCACTGTTATTGCACCTTTATTTGAAAAAAATAGCAGTAATTATCATTGTTCTGCTGCAATTTTCGATTCTGAAGCCGGGTATGTAGGAACCTACAGAAAGCTCCACATACCATCTGTTGAAAATATTCATGAAACCTATTACTTCAAGCCCGGGGATCTTGGACACAGGATATTTGAACTGAAAGGAATTAGATTTGGATGTATGTTGTGCTACGATAGGCATTTCCCCGAAAGTGCAAGGATCTATGGACTTGGGGAGGTAGATGTTCTTTTCATCAGTGCTGCAACTCCCGTTGGGGCAAGGGATGTATGGCTTACAGAGATGCTGGCACATGCTTATTCGAACGGTTATTATGTTGTATGTTCAAACAGGTGTGGAGTTGAAGATAGGATCAATTTTCTCGGTACGAGTTTTGTTGGAAGCTATAACGGAAAGGTACTTGCTAAGATGGGTGAATCAGATGAGGGGATAATTTATCGGGAACTTGACATAGATGAAATGAGAACCCATAGATCAAAACTTGCATTTTACAGGGATAGGAGACCCGATCTTTACTGTGAGCTGATTTTAAAGAAATAACTTTGAATTGGCTTATGCGTGGCCTACGGAAAAATAAAATACTGCACCCAGGATACAGTTAGATATATCCCACCTTGAGCGAATTTATAACGGTCTGGATTAAAATTTATTGAGGTATTTTTCTTATTCTTCTATAAAACTCTTTACCGTTTCAACTATCTGATTTGTCTGAAGACCGTAAAGCCCGAGAAGTTCCTCATAAGGCCCGGTGCTTGCATACTGGTCGTCCACACCAATCATCTTCATTTTTGTAGGTCTTGTGACGGAAAGGAATTCCGCAATTGCGCTGCCAAGGCCACCTGCCAGGTAATGCTCCTCAACAGTTACGATTCTTTTGGTTTCTTCTGCTGCTTTAAGTATCAGTTCTTTATCTAGCGGTTTTATAGTATGTATATTTATCATCCTTGCGTCTATTCCCTGTTTTTTTAATTCAATTGCAGCAAAGTATGCTTTTGAAAGTACCGTACCGGTTCCAATAATAGTTACGTCTTTTCCTGGAAGCATCTCTACGCCTTTGCCGATTTCAAACTTGTAATCTTCTTTATTGAGTACCGGCATTTTTGGGCTTCCAATTCTCATATACACTGGGCCGTAGTGTTCTGCAATTGCATGAACAGCCTTTTTTATTTCTATTGGATCTCCTGGGTTTATCACCACTACTCCCGGAATTGTTCTTATAATGGCCAGGTCTTCAAGACTCTGGTGTGTAGCACCAAGCTGAGAATAGGTGAGACCCGCACATCTTCCAATAACCTTTACATTCTGCCTCATGTAACCCAGATCATTTCTGAACATTTCAAATGGTCTTACCGTAACAAATGGAGCAATTGCTGCATAGAAGGGTATTTTACCCGTTGTGGCGAGTCCTGCTGCGAAGCCTATTGCCCCCTGTTCCATAATCCCGAATTCTATATGCCGGTCGGGAAACTTCTCTCTGAAGGGGCCCATTCCCGATCCGCTTGAGCTATCTGTTGAGATTGCCACTATTTTCTCGTTTTTCTCTCCAACCTCAACGAGCGCTTCGCCGAATGTTTTTCTTGGGTCCCTTTCTTCAAGTTTATCTGCTACTATATTATTTTTTGTTTTTTCACTCATTTATGCCAGGCTCCTTTCTATTTCTTCAAGATCTTTTTCAGCAATTGCAATCTGCTCTGGGGTTGCTTTCCAGTAATGGTATTCAACCTTGCCCTCTGCAAAGCTGAATCCCTTGGATTTTATCGTATCTGCAATGACAACAGATGGCTTGCCAGGTTCAAAAGGCATATCCATGCAGGCATTATATATAGCATTCAAATCATGCCCATCTATTGTTCTCACTGCCCATCCAAATGCTTTCCATCTTTCCTCTAAAGGTTCGTAGCTCATGACCTTAACGGTAGGTCCACTTATCTGTAGTTTATTTCTATCTACAAAAACCAGAATATTATCTATTTTATGATGGCTACAGGCTGCAGCTGCTTCCCAGTTTGAACCCTCGGCTAGTTCACCATCTCCCATTATTACGTATACCTTACTGTCCAGTCCATCCATTCTCAAACCCATGGCCATGCCGCCAGCTATTGCGAGCCCATGGCCCAGTGCACCTGTATTTGTTTCGATACCTGGTAGTTTATACATATCTGGATGGCCGGGGAGTTTTGAGTTTAACTTGCCGTATGTGTCCAGGATGGTTTCATCGAAAAAACCTTTCTGGGCGAGTACTGCATAAAGTGCAAGACATTTATGTCCGGCTGATAAAACCAGTCTGTCTCGCTTTTCCCATTTTGGGTTTTTTGGATCAATCCTCATTACCTTGTAGTAAAGTACCGTGAGGATTTCTGCAATGGAGAGAGCTCCACCTATGTGACCTGCTTTACCTGCTTTTATCATTCGAAGGATATTTTTTCTTATATTAAGTGCTTCCCTTTTTAACATCAACTCATCATTCTGACTTAACATATCTTGTATCCTTTCGTATTAAAGTTTTATTAAGAATTTTGCTATACCCACAATTACCTATCTATACATCTGATTTTATAAAAAAATTATTTCTGGTGTTCTTTTGCATACTCATAAATTCTCTGAATCTTTGGTTCTGAACGTCCACCTGGGGTATATTCGGATTTCATCCATATGGTTAATAGTGTTTTTGCCAGTTCAGGTCCGATAACCTGGGCACCCATGGTCATTATATTTGCGTTGTTGGATTTTCGGGATCTCTCTGTTGAATATGCATCATGGCATAGGGCAGCATATGCACCTGGAACTTTGTTTGCAGCTATGCACATTCCGATCCCTGTCCCGCAGAGCAAAATGCCCCTGTCGTGTTTTCCAGCAGCAACTGCTTCTGCAACCTTAAATGCGACATTTGCATAGATTGGGTCATCACTACCGTAATCTTCCCATTCATATCCAAGTTCTTCGAGATGTTTTTTTAGTATCTCTTTAAGTTCTTTTGCATTGGGATCACATCCTATAGCCACCTTTTTCATATTAAAACCTCCTGTTTTCTTGTTAGTATGGTTATCATAATAAATTATGATCTTTACTATTGTATTTGTTTTGAGTCCAAGAGATGATTAGTCGTCTATACAAAATATAAAAATAATTTAATGGTGAAAATAGAAAAATTACTGGAGAGATATAATTCTTTTCTCTATTTGACTTATTTTGGAATATTGTAAGTTGGAATTACATCTAGACTTTAAAAATTCAGTATATCCCAGGGTATTTATCTGGAAAACCTATCTGTACATGGAATCTATAAGATCTTTGTATAACTCCTGGACATAATTTCTTCTTATTTTTAGTGTGTGAGTTAGCTCTTTGCCAACCTCAAATTTTTTTGGCAGCAGTTTGAAGTTTGATATATATTCCACAGCCCTGAATCCAAACTTTGGAGATATGTAGTTTTTTATTTCACTGCGATACAGTGCCCTTGTTTCTGTTTTTTCAAGCAGCTCCTCTATTGAGGAATAGCTTATATTGGTTTCGTCTGCCCATTCTTTTAATGCTTCAAAGTTTGGTACAATTAAGGCACCCAGCGTTTTTTTATCCTGACCAACAACCATGACCTGGGCAATAAATCTGCTCTGAAGTAGGGCATGTTCAAGTGGGAGCGGTTCGATATTTTCTCCACCAAGCAAAACAATGGTATCTTTTGCCCTGCCAGTGATCTGAAGTTCGCCGTAAATTGTCATTCTTCCAAGGTCTCCTGTATTCAACCAGCCATCCGGTGATAGCACTTTTCTAGTTGCTTCGGGATCTTTATAATATCCCATCATTACCAGCGGGCCTTTTACCATTATTATCCCCTTTTCACCGGGGGGAAGTTCTCTTCCCTCCTCGTTCACTATTTTTACCTGAACTTCATCAAGAAGAGGTCCTACTGTGTATGGGACAGGCCTTTCAAAGGTACGTACTGCAACTATGGGAGAAGTCTCGGTAAGGCCATAGCCTTCCAGTACACTGAGGTTTATACCTGCAAAGAAATCATCCACATGTTTCTGCAAGGCCCCGCCTCCACTTATTCCTGCCTTAAGTTGGCCGCCGGTTTTTTCCCTTATCTTTGAATATACGAGTTTATCTCCAATTTTTACGAGGGGTTTTAGAAATACCACAACCAGCGTTGATTTGAAGAGTTCGCCGATTCTTTTTGAGATGGTAACTCTGCTGAATCTGGGAACAAGGTTTTTCATCAGAAGCCAGTTTTTCTTGTATTTGATTCCTGTATTGACAAAGAAATGGAATATTGATCTTTTTATAAGACTTTCTCTGCTTATCTTATAGTGGATTGCATTATATAGAGCCTCCCATATCCTTGGAACACTTGCAATATAATGCGGTTTCTCAATGGCGAGGTCCTGCATTAGAACCTGAGCTGCTGGTTTGCTGTATGCATTGGAGGCACCCACATAGAGTAAAACGTATTCAACTGTCCTTTCAAAACTATGCCAGGCAGGTAGAATACTGAGAAACCTATCTCCCTTTGTGATTGGAATGGCTTTGGGAGAGTTTAAAACGTTGTGCATTATATTTCCATGGCTCAGCATAACTCCTTTTGGGTTACCAGTAGTTCCGGATGTGTAGATAATGGTTGCAAGGTCTTCACGTTTAACTCTTGCCGAGGCCTCTTCAAATCGGTTGTCGCCTTCATCCATGAGCTTTTTGCCTTTTTTAATCAGCTCTTTCATGGTGTATATTTTCATTAATTTGTACTGGGATTTGTCGATCTCTTTTTCTTCATCAATTACTATTAATTGCTTTAACTTTGGTAAGTTTTCTGAAATGGAATATATCTTCTCAAGCTGTCTCTTGTCCTCAACGAAACATGTTTCAACCTCTGCGTGGTTTAGGATATATTCAAGCTCCTGTGGAGTTGAATCACTTCCTCGGGGAACGTCACATGCTCCGGTACCTATGATTGCAAGATCGCATATAATCCACTCGTATCTGTTATCAGAGATTAATCCCACATGGTCATTTTTTCCAACACCAATATCTATTAGTGCTGTACCAAGATTTTTAATAATCTCGTAAAGCTGTTTATATGTGATTGGTTTGAATGACTCTCCCTCTTTAATTTTCAGGGCAGGAAGGTCAGAAAACTTCTCGGAACTTTCTTTTATCATTTGAATCAGTGTTTCTGGCATTTTTTACCTCCTGTTATACAAAAAAATATTATGGGTTTTTCTTACATCTCTGTCAATGTTTTTATTTACATTTTATGCATGGTTTTCTATTTTTCATAAAATCTGGCATTCAATATGAAATGCCTTTCGAATATTTCCAATTTATTGAATAGTTATTGTTTGTTTATTTTAATCCAGGTTTTTCCAGGAGAAGGAAATGGGTAAAAAGATATGTCTTGCATTTTCAGGTGGGCTTGATACCTCCTTCTGCGCTGTGTACCTGCGGGAGGAGCTCGGCTATGATGTGATTTCTGTTACTGTGGATACCGGTGGATTCAGTGAGGAAGAATTAAAGGGGATTGAGGAAAGGGCGGAAAATCTCGGTGTTGAAAAACACTACACAGTGGACGCCAGAAGATATGTTTATGAAAGATTTATTTCCTATATAATTAAAGGAAATGTTCTCAGAGGTGGTGTTTATCCCCTTTCTGTTGGTGCTGAAAGAGTTGCCCAGGCTATAGAGGTTGTAAAAATTGCGAGAAAAGAGGGTGCTAAAGCTCTTGCACATGGTTCAACAGGCGCGGGCAATGATCAGGTTCGTTTTGATGTTGCATTTACTGTTCTGATGCCGGAGGCAGAGATTATAACTCCGATTCGTTCTCTTGGATGGAGCAGGCAGGAAGAGTCCAGATGGCTCGAAGAAAAGGGTTATAGGGTAAGTTCAGAAGTGAGGGATTACTCAATAAATGAGGGCCTCTGGGGTACTACAATAGGAGGGGTTGAGACTCATGACTCATGGAAATTTCCACCTGAGAGTGTTTTTAAGAAAACGGCAGTCACCAGAAAATCCGAGAATATCAGGGATGTAGTGATAGGTTTTGAGAGGGGACTTCCCGTTTCCCTCAATGGTAAAAAAGTCGATGGGGTTGAGCTTATCAGGGAGTTAAACGAACTGGCAGGTAGTTTTGGCGTGGGGAGAGGAGTACATATCGGGGATACAATTATGGGAATAAAGGGAAGAATAGTTTTTGAAGCACCGGCTCCTCTGATTCTTATATCTGCCCACAAAGAGCTTGAAAAACTTGTTCTAACAAAGAATCAGAGATTCTGGAAGGATCATCTGGCGAATGTTTACGGCAATATGCTTCATGAAGGACAGTTTTTTGATCCTGTTATGAGGGATATAGAGGCGATGATAGACTCCTCTCAGAAAAATGTTAATGGAGATGTTAAGGTGAGAATATCGAATGGGAGTTTCATGGTTACAGGTGTGAGAAGTCCCCATTCGCTTATGAAGAAAGACCTGGCACTTTACGG
>Ga0190360_1000644_pt1 | contig 19095 bp, 22 predicted proteins | sample 48721834_MG_FD_161271 | JGI IMG/M metagenome (GOLD analysis project Ga0190360, IMG submission 161271) | Hydrothermal vent microbial mat bacterial communities from Southern Trench, Guaymas Basin, Mexico - 4872-18-3-4_MG | ecosystem: Environmental > Aquatic > Marine > Hydrothermal vents >... | reverse complement strand
TACATGAGAATGGAGCCTCTTTATGAGGGAGAAAATGAGATCCTTAAAGTAGAGCCAGAAAAGGGGGTGGTAGCAGTCTAAATTTTCTAAAGAAAGAGACTTTTAAGGTCAAAAGGTGCTATTTAAGGCTCATACAAGAAGCTTCTTTTAACCTTGAGAGTAGATTTCCTTTAGCCGGGAACTGAAAAGTCCTGTATGAGCCTGTATTAATCCTTAGAATTAAGGACAAGTAAGGGGATTTGACATATTTTCTCCTGGTTTTTTGAAAGAAGAGAGGTGATGAGGAGAATTTGTTTAACATTTTCTCCTCAGGTATATTTTCCTTATCCTGGAGGAAATTTACAGAAAATTTTGGACTTGACAGCAAATTCTTCTTGAAGTCCCATAACTTCAGGAGCATATGCCCCCCAAACTATGCCCCTATCAAGAACTCTCATTACTGCATCTTTATCTTCCTGAGTAATTATGGGCCATTTTAACTTTTAATTTTTCTGGAACAACTTTCTTTCCACCCGATATGGCCAGTTTTCTTTTCATTTACATTCTCCTTATTCTTTTTAAGAAACTTCAAATACCTTTTTAAGTATCAGAATAGCTGCACCAAGAGCTCCAATCTCATCTGGCAGTTCGGAAATGACGATTTTTACATTACGCGAAGCACTTTCTAAAGCTCTTGCCCTAACCGTCCTTTTTAGTGGCTCAAGGATCAGATTACCTGCCCGGGAGACTCCAGCTCCCACCACCACAAGCTGAGGATTAAAAAGATTGATAGCATTAGCAATCGCTATTCCTAAATATTCACCTGTTTTTTCCATCAAATTAAAGGCTAATTTATCTCCTCTACGAGCTGCCTCTACAACAATTTCAGGGGTAATTTTTTGGTGATCTCCGCCGACCAGCTTATCAATTTGTGAAATAACACCTTCTTTCAGCGCTTCTTTTGCTCGACGGACAATAGCAGGCCCAGAAACTAAGGTTTCCAGGCATCCATAATTGCCACACTTGCATCGAGGACCTTTTTCATCTACAGTTGTATGTCCAAGCTCGCCAGCAGTTCCTGTCGTTCCACGATAAAGCTGTCCGTGAAAAAAAATGGCTGCTCCCACACCAACCCCTACATTTACAAAAATAAAATTTTCAACATCTTTTGCCGCACCACACCAGTATTCTGCAAGAGCCATTGTCCTGGCACTGTCATCAACCATCACCGGAATATCAAATTCATCTTCAAGGATTTCAGCCAGTGGGACATTTTCCCACCCTTCCACATTAGGCCAGAAAAGACAGGTTCCCTTTTCGTGATTTACAATTGCCGAGATACCCACACCCATTCCTTCTATTTTATCCCAGGATAGATCAGACTCTTCGACCAACTCCCTAATCATCCTTGTTAATCTGTGGATAGTTATTTCTTTTCCTATCTCAGGATTAGTGGGGATTGTTCTGCTTTTAACTATTTTCGCTTCAAGGTCAACAACAGCAACCCTTGTTTTCGTTACTCCAATGTCAACACCTACAACATATAAAGCTCCCGGGGAAATTCGCAGCAGAATGGGTTTTCTTCCACCTCTTGAGGCATCCAATCCATCTTCCTTTAAAAACCCCATCTGGAGAAGTTCTCTGGTCAGCATGCTTACTACAGGATGGCTCAGCCCAGTCACCCGGGCTATATCTGTTCGGGCAATAGGTCCTAATCTTCTAACCACGTCCATTATTAGAAAGGAACTCCTATCGAGTTTTGAAATTTTATTAAATATGTTACCCATTTTTGGCTCAAAAGTATAATGCTTTTTTAAAATTTTTAAGTATTTCTATCACCAATTAAAAAATTTGTCAAGAAAAATATGTTGAAATTGACAGAATAAACTTATTTTTTTAAAATAATTAAAAAGTGGAAATTTTTTCTAAGGAGGTGAAACAAATGGTTATTGTCAGCCTGGTCATAGGCATTATTGCTCTTGTAATAGCTGTTATTTGTCTTTTGGGCTTCAGAATTTCTGTCTTTGGGAAAAAGAAAGAGGAAAAGAAATAGTCTCTTAAAAACCTAAAGGCTAAAGTAATGGAATTACCTGATGGTTTTCTTGTTGGTTTAGTGCTGGGAGGAATTTTAGGTTTTGCATTGGGATTTTTAGTAACAACAATACCTACTTCTGCAAAGGAAAAGCTAAACAGGAAGGAAAGGAAAGCAGAGAAGCTTTTTAACTACGCTCTTGAACAAGAAGAGGAAAATCGAAAATTGGAAATTTTTGGAAAAGTTCTGGATAAATTTCCAGATACCAGGTGGGCCGAGAGAGCACTGGAAGAAGTAATGAAAATAAAAAAGAAAGGTAGAAGTGATTTCCAAGAGAAGACCTCGTAGCTTACACCTTGGAATAGGCCATTATGGCATAGGTTATAAAGACGGTGTAAATACCGTGATCTCCCGTAATGTCAAAGCTCTCCTGAAATTAGGAAAAAATCTAAAAGTAACCTTGTTCGGAAAGCTCTCTCCTGATTATCAGAATTTCATTAATCCGGTTCCCGGAAAGATTGAATACAGAAATGTCGAAGAATTTGATCCTCATACAGCAGTTAGACAACTTGGAAAATCCGTCTCTGAACAACAGGTACACGATTATATGTGGCAGGGAACAAACATTGCCGAAATTCTTCTCCAAAAATTAGCTGACATGGATGTTATTATTGCGGAAAATCTTGGAGTGGGCATTCATCCTGCACTCACCTATGCCTTTTATCTTTACACTCAGTATAGCTGGTCTGTGAAGGATAGTAAAAAGTTCATTTACCGTTTCCATGATTTTGTTCAGCAACGTCCTGCTAACTTTCAAAATGTAAAAAAGTTCCAACATACTCGCTTTAACATAGTTCCCAACTGGCATTCTATCCTTTATCCGGCTTATCCTAACATAAAATATATCGCTATAAATCAAAATGATAAATGGAGATTAATTGAACATGGAATAGAAGAGGAAAACATATACTACATTCCCAACCCGGTTGATAAGTCCATCATTCCTCCTGATGACAGAACTCAGGAGCTGAGATCAAAGATAATTGAGAGAGAAAAGTTGGACCCTTCCATCAGGTTCATTCTTTACCCGGTAAGGTGCATACGAAGAAAGAATGTTGAAGAGGCAATTTTTTTAACCTGCTTTTTCAACGCTCTTGCAGAGGGTAAGAGTTCAAGAAAGGATTGCAGGTTAAAAGGAAGGTTTCATCTTCTGGTTAGCATTAAACCTGATGAGGGAGATGAGGCGAGGTATGCAGAAAAATTAACAGGTTTTGCCAGAGAACACAACTTACCTGTAACCATAGGTCTGGATGATCTTGTATCCTTAGAGAGGGAATATGATCCTGAGGACCCGATGAAGATTATAAAATACGGTATAGGAGACCTCTATAGATTGGCCGATCTGGTTATTACTACCAGCGTCTTAGAGGGATTTGGGTTTATGTACATCGAACCCTGGATAGTGGATAGAGCCGTGATAGGAAGAAATATTCCCTTTATAACTCCGGATTTTCAAGCAGCTGGAATGAAACTTGGCCATCTCTATACCGCACTCATAGTGGAAGGAAAAGACTTTAAAGATATCGGACAGAATTCACCTTCTCCCGATGAAGTACTACAAGAAAGACTTCTGAAGGTTCTAAAGTTAAAAAATCCTAAATTTGTGGATAAATTTATAGAGAGTAATGAAACCACCGTTCTTGCCACCTTAAAGCTTTTTGACCGAGAGAAAAGAGAGAAGCTTATATTCAGAAACAAAAAAATAGTAGAAACTGTTTATTCTGCCGAGAGTATAGCCAGGAAGCTTTATGAAGTGGTGATTTCTGACTAATTTTTCACTTGCAGAAAAAGGTTAATTTTGCTAAAATTTGGAAAAAAACTGAAGGGAAAGATGAGTACGGTAAGAGTAGAAGGGGTAGTCAAGAAGTTTTTCACTCAGGCTTCTCTTTTTAAGGGAAAGGGGGAGGTCGTAATAGCTCTTGATCATGTGCATTTGAATGTAAGGGAAGGGGAGGTCTTTTGCATCATTGGACCTTCAGGATGTGGAAAAAGTACCCTTCTAAGGGTTATAGCTGGAGTGGAACAGGCAGATGAAGGTAACATCTATATAGATGAAAAAAAAGTTAACAATGTTGCTCCCAAGGATCGTCGAGTGGGAATGGTCTTTCAAAATCTTGCTCTTTATCCTCATATGAGTGTAAGGAAGAATCTGGCTTTCTCTCTCAAGATGAGAAACCTCCCTGAAGATATTATAAGAAAAAAAATTAAACTTGCCTGTCACATCCTGGGAGATGAGTTTGAATATCTGCTGGAAAGAAAACCTAAAACTTTATCTGAAGGTCAAAAAAGGAGAGTAGCCCTGGGAAGATGTATTGTGCAGGATGCAAAAGTTTTTTTGATGGATGAACCTCTGGCTAATTTAGATCCCCGTTCCAGCATGCAAATACGATTGGAAATGATGCAACTTCTTACCAGGCTTCAACGGACAACTATATATGTAACGCATGACCAGCACGAAGTTCCATCGGTAGCGAAAAGAGTGGGTATTATGAGAGAGGGGCGACTTGAGCAGGTAGGAACCTTTGATGAAATTTACAATAATCCGGTCAACCGATTTGTCGCCACCTTTCTGGGTGACCCTCCCATGAACCTGATCCGGATGGTTTTAAAAGAAGATAAAAAGGGGCTATATCTTATAGATCCTCCTTTTAGAATTGATCTTCCCAGGGAAGCTTTCGGAATTTTAAAAGAAAAAGGGTATCTATGGGAGGAAATCCTTGTGGGAATTCGTCCTGAACATATCAAAATAAAAGGTGAAGAGAATAACTTTCCCTTTAGCTGTGAATTTAAGGGGATGGTCCAGGCAACGGGAGTGAGTCTTTCCCGGCTTTTAGCCTATATCCTGGTTGGCAATCAGATAGTAGTTGCTGCTTTCGACCCTTTTTTAAAACTACAGATAGGAGAAGTTTTACCTCTTTCCTTTTCTCTAAACAGAGCTATTTTCTTTGATCCTGTAAGCGGAAAAGCTATATACAGGCTTCCCTATAATGAAGAAAATGCTGGTTACTAAAGAATTTGAATTTGACGCCGCTCATCAACTTGTAAATTATGATGGAAAATGTGAAAATTTACATGGTCATCGCTGGAAAGTTCAGGTAACTGTTCAGGCACCTCTGAAGAAAAATGGTATAGCTTTTGATTTCACAAAATTAAAAGAGATAGTGGAAGAAAGGGTAATTAAGAAGTTAGATCATACTTATTTAAATGATTTTTTTGCCCAACCTTCCACGGAAAACATAGCTATATGGGTATGGAATAATCTTAAGGAACTTCCCCTTTATGAAGTGAAAGTCTGGGAGTCACCTACCAGCTGGGTAACTTATCGGGGAGAATAAAACCTGAGCTACCTTTTCTTTTTTCTTCTTCTCAATTCCCCCAGAATCTGTTCAATGTCACTGGAAGCTGACCTAACAGCCATTGCGGCAACGTAAATTAAAACCGAGAATTGCCAGGCATCTTCAGGCCCGGCAATAAGACCTGAATGGACATCTTCTCTTCTTTCCAGTTCGTCAGAGAAATAAGCAACGGCCTTTTCCAGTTCACCTTCAAAAATATCAAGAGTGTAAGTTTCGTTTTTGTATTTTAAGGTTGGAAAAGATATTCCTCTCATTAAAAGAAATCTTCGTATATCCTCACCGGTTAAATTGAAATCCTCTTCAAAATCAAAACCTTCAAATTGAGCAAAAGGGCCTTGAGGTAGTATAATAAGAGGTCTGTGAACTATAACTTTACCTTTCCTGACAACAGTATCACCTAAATTAACCGAAGATGGGGCCAACGAAATGTAGGGAAGCTCGGTTGAATCAAAAGCTAAAAGGTTTCGAAGGCGATATTTAATTATTCTGGTTTCTCTTACCGCTCTTTCCCACTTTTCGTCAAGCTCGTCCATGTGTTTTCCTCTTTTTTCACAAATATATATCCTTTACTATTAAAGTAAACAAATATTAATCGTCAACCCTTTTACATTGGAGCCGGGAACAATTTTTATTATCTTTTTCTTTTATCCAGGACTAAAACTTTTGCTTTAAGATTTTTCGTCCTTGTGGTGCTTTATAACCACTCCTTCAACCATAAAAATCACATCTTCACAGATATTGGTGGATAGGTCAGCTATACGCTCCAGATTACTTGAAATTCTCATCAAATGAATAGAGCGTTCAATAGTGGAAGGATCTGAACTCATAAAAGTGATAAGTTCTCTCAATATTTGATCTCGTAGTCCATCAACTATGCTGTCATTCTCACAAACAGCTTTGGCAAGCCTGGCATTTTCGCTGATAAAGGAATTAATCCCTTCTCTTAGCATCTTCATGGTTACCTGTGCCATATTGGGTATGTCAATAAGTGGTTTCACGGCGGGTCTTTCTATAAGAAAAAGAGCACTTTCAGCAATGTTAACTGCATGGTCTCCCATTCGTTCCAGATCATTGTTCATTTTAAGAATCATCAAGATTGTCCTAAGATCTCTTGCTCGTGGTTCATATTGAGCGATAAGTGAAGTGCAGTGTTCATCTAAATCAATTTCGATGTCATTGGCTTTCGGTTCATCCTTCAATATTACTTGTTGAAGAACTTTCCTGTTTCGTTTGAGCAGTCCTTCAATACTTCTTTCAATCATGCGCTCCACCAGAGCAGCATAATTGATAAGCTCACTTTTTAAATTTGTTATTCTTTCTTGTAGCATAAAACCTCCTATCCAAATTTTCCGGTTAAATACTCTTCCGTTCGTTTATCCTCGGGAACGGTAAAAACTCTGTCGGAGGGTCCAAACTCAATCAACTCCCCAAGAAACAAAAAGGCGGTAAAATCAGAAACTCTCGCTGCTTGAGCAATATTGTGAGTGACAAGCACAATAGTGACATCTTTTTTTAAATTGGTTATTAGCTCTTCTATATGTGAGGTAGCTTTAGGATCCAGGGCTGAGGTGGGCTCATCAAGCAAAAGAATTTCCGGGTTCATGGCAAGTGCTCGGGCAATACAAAGCCTTTGTTGCTGTCCACCGGAAAGGAAAGTTCCTTTTCTATAAACATGGTTTTTTACCTCATCCCACAAAGCTGCTTTCTTTAAAGAATCCTCAACAATTCTATCCTGTTCATCTTTGCTTAGCTTTATGCCGTTTAACCTGTAGCCAGCAATTACATTCTCATATATGTTCATAGTAGGAAAGGGATTGGGTTTTTGAAAAACCATTCCCACTTTTCTTCTCAAAATTATGGGGCTCATGTTGTAAATGTCTTCGCCTTCCAGAAATATCTTACCTGACACTCTGGCATCCGGAACGAGTTCGTGCATTCGGTTAATACATCTGATAAGAGTAGTTTTACCGCAACCCGAGGGTCCCATAATTGCTGTAACTCTGTTTCGTGGAATAGACAGATTTATGTTCTTTAAAACACAGTTTTGACCAAAATAGGCACAAAGGCCTACTGTTTTTAAAATTGGACTTTCCATTTTCTGGCCACCAGTTTAGCTATCACGTTTAATATTAATACAAACACAACCAGTATAAATGAAGCACCCCAGGCTAAGGTATGCCATTCAGAATAAGGACTTGTTGCGTAATTGAAAATCAAAAGAGGTAAAGCATTGATTGGTTTAAAAATATTGAAATTCATAAAAGGACTGCCAAAGGCGGTGAAGAGAAGTGGAGCAGTTTCACCTGCTATTCTTGCTATACTTACCAGAACTCCCGTCAAAATACCACTTAAGCCCGCCGGTAAAATAACCTTCAATATGGTTTGATGATAGGGGACACCCAGGGCTAAGGAAGCCTCCTTCAAGGTATTGGGAACCAGCTTAAGTGTCTCTTCGGTAGTCCTGACAATCAAAGGCAACATCATTATCCCTAAGGCAACACCTCCTGAAAAGGCGGAAAAGGTCTTCATGGGGACTACAATCCAGAGATAGGCTATGATACCGATAACTATTGAAGGGGTTCCCTGAAGAATCTCTACACACAGTCTGGTAAAATAAGAAAGTTTCCCCTCCCTATTTTCTGAGAGATAGATTCCCGCAAATATTCCTAAGGGAACAGAAATTAGACAGGAAATTAATATCAGAATAGCTGTTCCTACAATAGCATTAGAAATACCACCCCCAGCCTCACCCACAGGTCGAGGAAGATGAGTTAAAAATTGCCAGTTAACAGCTGATATACCACTTTTGATTATGTAAAAAACAATGAGAAAAAGAGGAATAATTGACGCTAAGGAGAAAAAAAGCACAAAACCCAAAAAAATTCTGTCTTTTAATATACGAACCAAAATTCTATTCTTCGTCATGTCTAAACCTCAATGGTCATCTTTTTCACAATTTGTCTTCCAATTATGTTTATTATTGTGGTGACCACAAACAGCAGAAGACCAATTTCAACAAGTGCAGAAAGGTAGATCTCTCCGGTAGCTTCAGTAAATTCATTGGCGATAACACTGGCCATCGTATTTGCCGGACTGAAAATATCCCTGGGTATGACATTTGTATTTCCTATAACCATGGTTACTGCCATTGTTTCACCAAGGGCTCTTCCCAGAGCTAACAAAATCCCTGCCATTATGCCTGAACGTGCGTAAGGGAGAACAATCCTTCTTATAACCTCAAACCTCGTGGCTCCCAGAGAAAAAGCTGCCTCTTTCAAATCAGAGGGAACAAGCTGGATAACTTCTCTTCCAATTGCTGCTGAATAAGGTATAATCATAATAGCAAGAACAAGAGAGGCAGTAAAGATTCCCACACCATACGGTAAAATTCCCAATTTTACCTGTATTGTTCGAACAAGAGGTACCAGCACAAAAAGAGCCCAGAATCCGTAAATAACTGAAGGTATTCCTGCTAAAAGCTCTATAGCACTTTTAAGAATAGAAGAAAAAATCCCTTTTGTAAAATACTCACCCAGAAAAAGCGATATAGAAAGAGAAAATGGAATAGAAATTAAAAGAGCCAGAAAGGAGGTTAGAAGAGTTCCAATCAGAAAGGGAAGAGCACCAAACTGGTTAAATACCGGATCCCAGGTTTTTCCAAAAACAAAACCGATCCCCATCTTTTTTAACGAGGGAAAGGAGTTTAACAAAAGAGAAAGAAAAATTGCAACAACCAGGATCACCATACAAAGAGCAGTAAAAAACAAGAGCTTCCGAAAGAAAAATTCAGACCTTTCAAATTTACCCCAAACTCTCAGTAATCCGGATTTATCTTTCAACATTTTTCACTGCAGAACGGGCTCTCCATTATAGGTGACCGACTTTATTATTTTTTCAGCTTTTTCAATTGCTCTCTCCGAAAGAGGAGCATAATCAAGAGGTTTTGTAAATTGTTGACCTTCATGCACGAGCCACCATAGAAGTTTGACAAGTTCCTCTGCTTTTTCCCTCTTCCTCTGTCCATAGTTTTGCTCTTTGTAGAATATAATCCAGGTAAAACTACTTATAGGGTAACCATATTCTGCATGGGTATCAGTTATAGAAACTCTGGTATGCTCCGGCAATTCAATGTCAGCAGCATGACTTACCGATTCAATAGAAGGTTGAATGAAGTTTCCTGCAGCATTCTGGATAAGTGCAACAGGCATTTTGTTTTGAAGGGCGTAGGTAAGTTCCACGTAGCCAAAAGCACCAGGAATCTGCTTCACCAGTCCTGCCACTCCCGGATTTCCTTTGGCTCCAAGCCCGGCAGGCCAGTTAAGAGACTTTCCCCTTCCTATCTTTTCACTCCACTCAACACTAACTTTACTCAGATAGTCGCTGAAAACATAGGTTGTTCCACTTCCATCCGAACGATGAACAACCATTATGTTCATATCAGGCAAACTAAGGTCAGGATTGCAAGCAGCAATTTCAGGATCATTCCACCTTTTAATCCTCCCCATAAAAATGTCAACCAAAACTGCCGGAGTTAGTTTAAGGATTGGCTGTCCGGGGAGGTTGTAGGTAACTACAACAGCTCCAAGACATGTGGGAATATGGAGTATATAGTTACCCTCTACCTGAATCTCTTCATCACTCATAAAAGCATCTGTTCCTCCAAAATCAACTGTCTTGTTAATAAGCTGTCTTATACCACCTCCTGAACCTATGGCCTGATAGTTGACCTTTACCCCAAATTGCTGGTAGTAAAAGTCAAATGCTTTGGAGTAAAAAGGATAAGGGAAAGTTGCTCCTGCTCCAAGAAGTTCTCTCTCCTGAGCCTGAAGTGAAAACACTTCTCCTATTAGTACAAGCATGATCGCTATCCATACCACTATCAATCGCTTCATTTGGATATCCTCCTTTTTACCCTCATTATATTTAATTATATTTAAATCATATAAAGAAAATGTTAATTTTTTATTAAGAAAAATTTTTATGAGGGATTGATGGGGAGAAAAATGGTAAAAGTAGTTCCCGACCCAACCATGCTTTTTACATTTATGCTCCCGTTATGCATAAGCACGATGTGCTTAACAATAGATAACCCCAAACCTGTTCCACCAGAACTTCTGGAACGGGATTTATCCACCACGTAAAATCTTTCAAAAATACGAGAAAGATGCTCTCCGGGAATACCTATTCCTGTATCCTGAATTTTAATGCAAATTTTATCTTCATTTTCTATTTTTTTAATGTTAACAGTTATACCCCCCCGTTCGGTGTACTTAACAGCGTTATCCAGAAGATTGATAAAAACCTGCTCCAGTTTAAAAGGGTCGCCCTTAATAAGTGGGAGATGACTATCTACTTCAAGAGTTAAACTTAAATTCTTGCTTGTTAGTCTCGGTTTAAAGAGAGGAACAATTTTCTCCATCATCTTGCCCAGGTCAACTTTTTCCATCTGCAGTTTCTTTTCCTCTTCAATCTCAGAGAGAAAAAGTAAATCACGAATTATATTTATCAATCTGTCGGTATGTCTCTTAATGATCTGCAGGTAATACTTGGCTTTTTCATCCACTTCTTCCTCCAGAGTTTCCACAAATCCTCGTATCGCAGTAAGTGGAGTTCTAAGTTCATGGGATACATTCAGGATGAAGTCTTTTTTCAGTTTTTCTATATTTTTCTGCTCAGTTATATCCCTGAAGACTACTAAAACTTCCCTCCCTGATGGCAGCATGGTTAAAGTACATGAAAAAATCCTTTCCTCAAAAGTGATTTCCTGACAAACTACTTTGTCTTTTTGCACTTTGCGCATCAATTCGTTAAAAGTTGGCTCCCTTACCAGTTCCCAGTAGAATTTTCCTTTTATATTTGCTTTTTTAAGCATCTTTTTCAGGCTTTCATTAAAAAGAGTAATTTTCCCCTTTTCATCTATAAGTAAAATACCATCCTGGAGATTGGAAATAATACCTTTAAGCTCTTCTTCACGTTTAGATAATTCTCCAAAAGTGGATTTTAATCTTTCGGACATGGAGTTAAAACTATCGGCAAGTTCCTTTAATTCCCCCTTATTCTTAAAAAAAATCCTCACACTAAAATCTCCTGAGGCTATTCTTCGTGAGACATTAATAAGCTGTCTTACTGGCGTGGATAGACTTTGAGAGAGAAAAATGGTCCCTGAGAGGATGACAATAACTATAAAAAGCAAACTGTAAAGAATAACCTTTTTTACCTGCTGAAACAGCGTATTAATTTCGCTTAAGGGCAGGCTCATTCTGATTACACCAATAACTTCACCCTCTTTCTTAACAGGAAAAGCCACATGCAGCATCTCTTCCTCTTCCAGATCATCGATCCGCAAAGCTATACCGGTTTTGCCATTGAGAGCAAGAGCTATCTCCGGATAGGTGCTGTAACTTACCCTGTTTTTTAGATCACGGTCAGAATCAGTGAGAACCTGCCCTTGAGAGTCCAAAACCGTAATTCTTGTTTTCACCTGAGGCCTCAATTTTTTTATCGTCTCACCAATTTCCAGATGGCGGTTTTCCTCTATAAGTGGGGTTAAGCTAAGACTCAAAGCTACAGCCAGATTTTCTAAGTGTGAGGTTAATCTGGATATGTAAAATTTTCTTATTGTCCCGAAGGAAAAAAATAAAATAAGAGCTGAAAGAATAACAACTATGGTAAGATATGTGGCAAATAATTTAAAAAAAATAAAGGGCTTTTTCATTCCTCTAACTTATACCCTACACCTCTCACACACTTTATAAATTTTGCTGCTTTACCCAGCTTATCTCTTAAATTTTTAACATGAACATCTACGGTTCTATCGGAGACAATCTTTTCTCCCTCCCACAGATAATCCAAAATCTCGTATCGGGAAAAAACCCACCCCTTTCGAGAAGAAAGTAATCTCAAAATTTTAAACTCGGTAGTGGTTAGACTAACCTTTTTGCCCTCAACAAAAGTTTCATATTTTTTTGGGTCTATTTCCAGAAGATCGCCAATCTGGATCTTTCCAGCAAAATGATGTTGCCCTTCTTTTCTCCTCAACACTGCTTTTACCCGCGCAATCACTTCTTTAACCGAAAAAGGCTTGGTCACATAATCGTCAGCCCCCAATTCCAGACCTAACACTTTATCTACTTCCTCGCTCTTTGCGGTAAGGATTATTATGGGAATCGCAGATAGTGTCTCATTATTTTTTAAAAACTTACAAATTTCCAGTCCATCAGCATCAGGCAACATGAGATCGAGAATTAAAAGATCAGGTATTTTCTCATTCAGAAACCTGAGAAAACTCTCGGCATTTAAAAAAATCATGACTTTGAACCCCGCTTTATTGAGTTGAATAGATAAAAGCCGGGCAATATCTGGTTCATCCTCAACAACAGCTATCAGTTTACTCATTTTTGTCTTCTTAAATGTCCATGTAAGAATTCTTCTTAATTCTACTACCGACTCATAAAAAGGCAAGAATAACTTCTAATATTCTTGCCTTAAATTTAATTTTGATTAGATTTAAGGTAACATGGAAGAAAAACATGTCGTGACAAACTTTCTGGAGTTTGAAGGTAAGATACTTATTTTGAGGAGAAGCAAAAAAGTGGGGACTTATCGAGGAAGATGGGCAGGAGTAAGCGGATACATAGAGGAAAATGTTGACAAACAGGCAATTATAGAGATAAATGAAGAAACGAGTCTCACAGAAAAGGACTTAACCCTGATAAAAAAAGGTGAGCCTGTAGTAGTCTTTGATAGACAAATCAATCGAAAGTGGGTGGTTCATCCTTATCGCTGGCAAATAAAAGACCCCCAAAAAATAAAAATAGACTGGGAACATACGGAAATTAGATGGATTGAACCTTCTCATTTATCAAGATATTTAACTGTGCCCGGATTAAAAAAAGCCTGGGAGAAAGTCAAGTAATATGGAGCCAGGGTATATCAAGCTTTACAAGAGCGGAGAACTGAGAGAAAGAATAAAGAAACTTTACAGAATCCTGGAAAGCTGCACTCTGTGTCCCCGCGAGTGTAAAAAAAACAGGTTAAAAGGTGAGAAAGGGTACTGCGGGATGGGAAAGGAACTCGTAATCTCTTCCATCCATCCTCACTTTGGAGAAGAACCAGAACTTGTAGGAAACAGGATGCTGGGCATACTGGGAGGAAGGGGGGGTTCGGGAACCATCTTCCTGGCTGGATGTAATCTTCTCTGTGTTTACTGTCAAAACTGGGAGATAAGTCACCTACGGCAGGGAGAAAAGTTAACCTGTGATGAACTCGCCCGAGGTATGATTTATCTTCAAAACAGAGGATGTCACAATATTAATCTGGTTACACCAACACATTTTGTCCCCCAAATTGTTGAATCTTTAATGGTAGCTACGGAAAAAGGTCTCAATCTACCTGTTGTTTACAATTGTGGTGGTTACGAGAAAGTAGAAACTCTGAAACTTCTGGAAGGGATTGTTGATATCTACATGCCAGACATTAAATATTCTGATCCTGTAGTGGCTGAAAAATACTCCAATGCACCCGATTATTTTGAACAGTGCAAAAAAGCGGTTAAGGAAATGCATCGTCAGGTTGGCGACTTAAAAATAGATTCAAAAGGAATTGCTTATCAGGGACTTTTAATAAGACATCTTGTACTTCCTAATGACCTTGCTGGAAGCGAGGAGATTCTTAAATTTATTGCTGAGGAAATATCCAGGGATACCTATGTTAATATAATGGCTCAGTATCGCCCAGAATACAGAGCCAGAGATTACGAAGAACTAAATCGACAACCCTCCTTTCTTGAATATGCAAAGGTGATAAACATGGCTAAAAAATGGGGACTTTACAGAGGATTTAATGAAACTGTATAAGCCTTTTTAATCCTGAGTTTACCCATTTTTATAAATTTATAAGAAGTGATGGCTTTCTTCTTTTTATTTTCCTCGTCCAGGGAGTAAATTAAAAAATGAGAGATAAAAGTCCGCAGGCAGTTTTTTATTTAACACCCTTTTTAATAGATGTAGCCATGGGAAATGTAATGATAGCAGTTCCTCTTCTGGCAATTTCACTGGGAGAATCTTCAATTGGACTTGGAATTTTGGGATTTACTCCAGGAATAGTATATATATCTCTTTGTTTTTTATTTGGAAAGCTATCAGAAAAAAGATCAAAGAAAAAAATCATAATCTCCGGCTCACTTTTTTATGTTTTAGCTTGTTTAATCTTAACTCTGTCTAAAAGTATGTTACACCTTTATCTTTCCATGGCCATGATTGGAGTGGGAGCAGCCATGTTCTGGCCCATTCTTGAATCCTGGCTTGCTGAAATAGAGAGTCAAAAACCTCTGGTTCGGAGAATGGCATTTTTTAATACATCCTGGAGTGCTGGCTTAACTTTGGGTCCCTTGATTGGGGGCATTTTGTTTACCATCAGCTTTGAAATACCTTTTTACTTTTCTCTTGTGGTAAGCTTAGTGGTTTTTCTACTTCTAATGAGATTAACTCCCCATCCCAAACGGAAAGAATCCTTCCGTTCTGAAATAAGTTTAAATCCTGACCCTCCAGAAAACCACAGTCTTTATATCAATATCTCAAGAATAGCCAATTTTACTCTCTGGCTTTCTCTTGGCGTAATTAGATACATATTCCCCAAACTGGGGACAGAACTTGGAATTTCTCCTTCTCGACTGGGATTTCTAATGTTCATCTTTTCCCTTTCCCAGACTTTAACTTTTTACCTTCTGGGGATTACTCAAAGATGGCACTACCGGGTCTTTCCTCTTATTTTCTTTCAACTGTTAGGAGTAACAGGTTTTTTGGTAATATTTATAACCACCTCTCCCTGGCTTTTTCTTTTTGCCTTTGTTCTGGTTGGAATAAGTATCGGTATGACACATACTTCCAGTCTCTTTTATAGTGTAAATATAATCTCTCACAGGGGTCCAAGTGCTGCACTTCACGAGACAGTTTTGGGAACTGGAGGAATTTTTGGACCTCTTTTAGGGGGAATTATAGCCGAGAACTTTTCCCTCAGAACTCCCTATCTGGTAACCGGCTTTATAATAGCAACGGGTATTCTTCTTCAGATTGTTTTCTACAGGATAAACAGGTTAAGTTTTTCTGATTAAAGCCATTAGCCGGCATCTGGATCTTAGCCTCTTTGATCTACATTCATCCCGTCTTTTATTTCTTAATAAAAGAAATCTCCTGATTAATCTCTGTCAATTTTCTCCATTTCTTCTAAAACCAACCTTGGTAGGCTCCATCCCCCCATTTTTAATCGACCGAATTTATCAAGCGGTCTAATGTCAACATATTTGGGAGTGTACATTGTAATTTTACAGCTGGTTGTCCTCTCAGTTATGGGAAACTTCGGGTCGCTATGCAGTTTAAATTTTTTCCACCACCTCATGACGTCTCGAAATACACTTTCCGGCAGTTTCCATCCAAGGAAAGATTCGGCATGAGGGTCATCATAATAATGAATTTCTATTTCTCCCGATGCAGAATTTAAAATCTCAACTCTTACCCTTAGATTCTCTCTTTTCCGATTTACCACATTCCACTCCTCATCAATCTAAGTAAAACTTCAGAAGATTTCTCTCCATCTTGTTTGGCATTTATAATAAACAGAGGCTGCACCTATGAGTTTCAACATATCCCCCGGGATAAAAGGTAAAACTCCCATATAAATCGCTTTTTCTATTCCACAGCCGGTAACCAGGGCCAGATGAAGCGTCCCAAGAAGGTAGATAGCGCAAGATCCGATCAGCATTGAAAAAATCACCCAGGAAAAACTTGTTCTTTTTTTTAATGTTATCAATCTACCCACAATCCAGCCTGCCAGGATAAATCCCAGTAAATACCCTCCTGTGGGACTCAAAATTCTCATCCATCCTCCAGATATACCAGCGAAAACTGGAAGCCCAAATATTCCTAAGGTGACGTATCCTGCTTGAGAGATTAATCCAAATCTACCTCCAAGAGCTGCTCCAGCTAATAAAACGAAAAAGGTTTGCAGGGTAATGGGAACGGGGGTAAAGGGCAAAGGAATCCATACGAAGGCTCCAAGGGCTGTAAGTAAGATAAAGCCCACTACCCCTATTAAACAACAAAAAACTCTATTAACAACTATTTCTCTTTTCCCTACCTCTAAAAACCAGCTTAAAATCTTGACCTGGTTCATCAATTACCTCCTGTTTTAAGGAAAGGGTATAGCAAGTATTTTTAAAACCTGAAGGTATTTTTGCCTTGTCTTCTTAACGACTTCTTCGGGAAGACGAGGAGCAGGGGGAGTCTTATTCCAGCTGAGACTATCCAGGTAATCACGGACAAATTGCTTATCAAAACTTTTCTGCGATTTCCCCACTTCATACTCCTTCTTGGGCCAAAAACGGGAAGAGTCAGGTGTGAGAACCTCGTCAATTAGAATTATATCACTGTTTATTTTTCCAAATTCAAATTTTGTATCAGCAATGATAATCCCCCTTTTTTCGGCATACTCACTTGCCTTCTCGTATATGTGCAAACTGAAAGTCTTTATTTTTTCATAAATTCTCTCACCCACAATTTCTTTTGCCTGTTTTTCAGTAATATTCTCATCGTGTCCATAAACGGCCTTGGTAGCGGGAGTAAAAATGGGTTGAGGGAGCTTCTCGCTTTGTCTTAGGTCGGCAGGAAGTTTAATTCCACATATTGAACCTGTTTTCTTGTATTCTCTCCATCCAGAACCCGCCAGGTAACCTCTCACCACACACTCTACAGGGAGAGGTTCCGCCTTCTTGACCAGCATCAATCTTCCCTCAAGTAACTCCTGGTATTTTTTCAGGGAAGGAAAAAATGAGACTATTTTCTTATAATCAGAGGTTATGAGATGGTTATCAATAATGTTGCTTGTAAATTTAAACCAGAATACCGAAATCTTGGTGAGGACTTTCCCCTTGTCCGGGATACCGTTAGGCATAACCACATCAAAAGCTGATATTCTATCAGTTGCTATCATTAAGAGTTTTCCATTAACCTCATAAATGTCTCTAACTTTCCCTCTCTTGAAAAGTTTGAAATCCGGTAAATTTACCGACAAAACTGGTTCCTCAATCATTTAACCTTCCCCTAAAATTAAATTTATAGCCTTTTTGTTGTGGGGTGATTTTAATATATCACCAATATATGTCAACCCTCCCAGATTCCAGGAATCTTTTCCTGACAGAATTTGCATTTTCCCCCTATCACATGGTTAGCCAGAATGTTAAAGTTAAATCTCTTGATAAGTAACTTTCCGCAAGCAGGACAATAAGTATTATCCGCCTCATGTCCTGGAACATTACCTATATAAACATATTTCAGTCCCGCATCCCGGGCTATCTTCCTTGCTCTTTCAAGTGTCTGAACAGGAGTTGAAGGAAGATGGATAAACTTATAAGCAGGATAAAATCTCGTAAAATGTAAAGGTGTATCTTCTCCCAGATTTTTTACGACCCACCTACACATTTTCTCTATCTGGTTAAAATCGTCATTAACAGTTGGAATAATTAAATTAACAATTTCAAGATGAATTTTGCTTTCTCTTATTGTCTTCAAACTCTCAAGCACCGGCTCAAGTTTTGCGGAACATACCTGATGATAAAATTCCTCGCTGAATCCCTTTAAGTCAACATTTACCGCATCAATCAGGGGAAGTAAATTCTTTAAAGGTTCAGGATTTATAAAACCATTAGAATTAAGCAAAACTTTTAGACCTCGATCTTTAGCTATTATTGAAATATCATACATATATTCGTAAAATACGGTAGGTTCGGTATAGGTAAAGGAAATAGATTTTACACCCTGGTTTAAAGCCTCCAATACAACCTCTTCTGCTGAAATTTCAGACCAGCTTTCTGATTCTAAACCTCTTTGAGAGATGTGCCAGTTCTGACAGTATTTACATCTAAAATTACATCCAACTGTGGCCAGGGTAAGACGCCAGTGTCCTGGAATCACATGGTAAAGAGGTTTTTTCTCTACTGATGCAATACTTACAGTGCAAGGATTTCCATAAACAAGAGAGTAAAGGATACCTTTTCTATTTTCCCTGACCTGACAGATGCCTCTTTTTCCTTCCTTAATGACGCATTGATGCGGACAAAGTTGACAGATTACTTTTTCACTTTCCAGCTTAAGGTAAAACTTCGCCTCTTTCAAAAGTTCATTCCTTACTCTCAGGAAAACCCGAAAAAATTTAGATAGAATTCATTTTTCCCCAATTTTTCCAAAAGGCATTATACAAAGAGGCTGTTCATCCTTTAAGTCTAAAATTTCCTTGACTTTCTCATCAAAAAAGGCTCCTATATTTACGGTTCCCAGACCCAGAGTCTGAGATTGAAGATAAACATTTTGAACCATGCATCCTACATCTATGTGAACGTAACGAAATCCCCGCTGACCATACCGTCTCAAAGTTCGAGGATATAAAGCAGCAAAAACAAGGCTGGCTGGTGCTTTTTGAATCATCTTCTGTCCAAGAGCAGCCTTAGCAAGTTCCTGACGTAAATCACCCGGGATTAAAAGAGTCAGTTTATGTTCTTGCCAATCATAGTGATAGACACCGGGAGAAATCTTTTTAACCTCACCTACAACAAGATAAGTTTCTATAGGATAGCAAGCTCCAGCAGAAGGAGCTACTCTGGTAGCACCAGTTATCTCA
>Ga0190360_1000642_pt1 | contig 19119 bp, 18 predicted proteins | sample 48721834_MG_FD_161271 | JGI IMG/M metagenome (GOLD analysis project Ga0190360, IMG submission 161271) | Hydrothermal vent microbial mat bacterial communities from Southern Trench, Guaymas Basin, Mexico - 4872-18-3-4_MG | ecosystem: Environmental > Aquatic > Marine > Hydrothermal vents >... | reverse complement strand
GCCAGATCCTGTTGAGTTTTACTGGTATTCATCAGAGGGATATGCAGAGTTTGATTGTTTTGTAACCATTTATGAGAGAGTTGGAGTTCCAGCCAGCATAACCAAGGTTAAATTCTACTGCTTATACAAGAATAAAACCCAAGCAGAGTTTACAGACAGGGGAGGACGGATTCCGGCCTTTCGCAGTATGAGGCTCAGGTTCAAAGGCAGGGTGGAGGGAAAGGCAGAGCAGGTAAAAATAACTGCCGAAGGGACTGATGGCAATGGACACAGAGTGTATGTAGTGAAAACATTCCTTGTTAAATGGATAGAAGCTGAACGAACTTAAGCTGGTTTTTTAATATTTTTTAAGATATGATAGAATTAAAAAAAATGAAATTAGAACATTACTCAGAAAAATTATTAAAGAAGCAAATTCTGGAAATTGTCAGTAAATATCTCGATTTAAAAGACTATCGTATCTTTTTCTTTGGTTCGAGAGTAGATAAAAATAATTCCCAACGTTCTGATATAGACATCGGCATTGAAGGGCCAGACAAGATTCCTACTGAGATCCTGATTCAGATCGAAGAGGAGCTTGATCAACTTCCAACTTTATACCGGTTTGATCTAGTTGATTTTAAGAAAGTTTCCTCTGCTTTTAAAAAAGCCGTAGGCAGCAGGGTTGAATATGTTAGCTGAGCAAAACTTATTTAATAGCCTTTCTAAGTCAATCGAAAGGCTGGCTGAAGTCCTTAATATTAAAAAATCAGATATTGTCCGGGATTCCGCCATAAAAAGGATTGAAATATGTTTTTGACCTGGCCTGGAAATGCATCAAGATTTACGCCAGAGAGGAAGGAATTGAATGCTTTTCTCCCCGTAGGTGTCTTAAGGCAGCTTTCCAGTTAGGCCTAATCGCTTATGATGAGAGCTGGCTGTGCATGTTAGCAGATCGCAATTTAACTATTCACATGTATAGAAAAAACATAGCAGAGGAAGTATTTTCAAAGCTCCCCGGCCACTTGAAGTTGTTAAAAGAATTGTCGAAAAAATTCAAGACTGTTTAGTCCTTTCATTGTTTTCCTGATTTAATTATTTAAATAGAAAAGGAGCTGCTTATCTTTTCAGGTGATCATTTTCCACTTTTTTTGCCAGCAGAAATTTCTGGAGATTTCACGTTTTTTTCTAAAAAGAGCTGTAGAAATTAAATGACAAATGTCCTGGGTGGGGGACAGGAAGAGAGCTAAGAGTTGGTTGGTAATCTGATAATATTTGGCATATAATTTTCTTTATAAATAGATAGGCAAGATATAGATGCTGGGAACAAAAAATAGATTTTATTTTCTGACTTTAATTTTGCTTGGCTTTATGCTTCTGAGCTTAGCTTCAAGTCAAAGCTGGGCTCAGAAGCAGCCAAAGCTTTTCAATAATATATATGTAATTTTATTCAGATTTATTCTTCACCAAAGAGGTCAAGTTGGCCGCTTTTTATTTTGTCGATAATATCCTTGAGGACCGGATACTGGCGGATAAGGCTTAAGGGAACATCTAATTTTTCCCCGGTGATTTTATTCTTGATCTGGAGGGCATTGGCCAGAGCCTGGCCTCGATAATGATTATTGGTGATAACATAGACTTTATCGCTTTTTTGTCCCAGTTCTTTTATCCTGGTTACCCATTCATCAAGCTCTTCATTGCTGTAAAGGTAATCGTACCTTTCATCGCGGCCAGCCTCTTCCTTAAACCAGTTTTTATAATTGCGGCCGTGGAGGCGGACATAGGAGAATTGAGGATTGGTGACTATGGCTGAAGGCTTTATGGAATTGCGGAAAATTGGCTGGTCTATGTTGCAGAAACAGACATTGTGTTCGGAGAGGAGATTATAGAAAGCTGGAGTGTTCCAAGAAGAGTGCCTTACTTCCAGGGCCAGTGGATAGTCGGCGAATAGCTCAAAAATACGGACTAAATATTCTCGGTGAGAGCTGATGTTAGCAAAGGACCAGGGGAATTGAATGAGGATGGCCGCCAATCTGTTTTTAGCCCTCAGCGGTTCAAGGCCCAATTTAAAATCATCGACATCCTTCTGGGTAAAATCTTTTCTCTGATGGGTAAAAATTTGATGGAGTTTGACCGAGAACAGAAAATCAGGATGACCGACCACCTTTTTAATCCAGGAGAGAGACATAAAAATGGCTGGAGGCCGGTAAAAGGTACTATTTATCTCGACGATGTTGATGTAGTTGACCAGAAAGATGAGGGGATGGAAGCCGTAGTGTTTTTTCTCTGGGTAGACAATGCCTTCCCAGTCCTTATAACTCCAGCCAGCCGTACCAATGTAATAATGCAACATTATTACTTATTCTAAACCAATAGGTCAAGGTTGCCAATACTTGATATTCACAAAAAAAAGATTGCTCGAAGCCTATTTTTTGATTATTATGTTTAGGAAAAAGCAGAAAAGATAAGTTAAATATAGAAGAAGAAATGAAAAAAGTTCTTGGTCTTTTAATCTCTTCTCTCCTCCTTTTTTTCTCCTGTCACAAGTCTAAGCCGAGCCTTTATACTTTAGGCATTTTTCAGGTCAATGATGCCCCTACTTTTAATGAGGTGAGAAAAGGCTTTATTAAGGCTTTGGAAGATAATGGCCTTGAAGATGGAATCAATGTTCAACTTATTTTCAGAAACGGCATGGGCGATATTCCAGAAGTTCAGGCGATTGCTGAAGAATTTGTCAATAAGAAGGTTCAAATGATCATAGCCTTATCAACACCTTGCCTCCAGGCTGCTCTTCATGCCACCCGCCAGATTCCAATTATATTTTCCTCGGTGGCCAATCCTTTCCTGGCAGGGGCTGGCACTTCCCCCGAAAATCATCTAAAGAATGTAACTGGTATTTCTTCTCGAGGCCCCATCAAGGAGAGTTTAGCCTTTCTTAAAGAAATCCTTCCCCAGGCTAAAAGAATTGGCACCTTATGGACTCCTTCGGAAATTAACTCTGAATACTACCTGGAGTTAGCCCGCCAGGCTGCCAGGGAATTGGACTTGAAGATTATAGCTGTACCTGTGGCCAATAAAAGCGAAGTTCTTCTTTCAGTCCAGGAGCTGGTAAATAGAAGGATAGATGCTATTTATCAGATTTCAGATAATACCATTAATGCTGCTTTTGAAGCTGTTGGAAAAGTGGCTGAGGAGAATGGCCTTCCTCTTTTTGGCGGATTCTTGCTTTCTACCCATTTTGGAGCCTGTGCTGCCTTAGGTTGGGATTTTTTTGATATGGGCTATAAAGCCGGCCAGATTGCTATTCAGGTTAAAAACGGCCAAGACCCTGCTTCTATTCCTATCCAATATATGAGTAAAGCCCGCCTTTATTTAAATCTTAATGCAGCCAAAAACCAGGGGGTTATCTTTTCCAAAGAGATTTTAAAAAGGGCAGATGAAATAATCGGCATAGAAGAGAAACCTAGCCAGGATTCAGAGCTTCAATGAAAAAAATTTTAGCCTACTTTTTACTGGCAGTTTTTTGTCTGATTCTAGGATTTTTGGCCTTTATAGGCGGTTACTTTTATCATTCAAGACCTAAACTAAAGGGAAAAATCACTGTTAATGGCCTGACAAATCAGGTCAAAATAATAATTGACAGCTGGGGCGTTCCCCATATTTATGCTCAGAACGAAAAAGATTTGTTTTTTGCCTGCGGATATATACAGGCCAGCGAGAGAATGTGGCAGATGGAACTCATCAGAAGAGCTGGCTTGGGACAGCTCTCTGAAATATTCGGCCGCAGGACCCTTGAAGAAGATAAAATAATGCGCAATCTTGGCCTTAAAGAAGCAGCTTTGAGAGACTTTGAAAAGCTTACACCCCAGATGAAAGATTTACTACTGGCCTACTGTCACGGAGTAAATTTCTGGCTAAATTCAAGAAGACTAAACTGGCCGCCTGAATTCCTATTACTTCGTTACCGGCCTCGTTCCTGGACAGCAATTGATTCTCTTATAGTCAAGGAAATGATGGCCTATCTTCTTTGTACTGATTTTCAAAGTGAAATTATTAGAGCCCGCCTTCTGAAAAAATTAGGAGCAGAAAGGGCATCTCAGATATTAGAGGAAGGCTTAAAAATTCCTCAAGATGTAAGAGATATTTCTTATTCTGAAGCTGAGGGGCTGGCTGCAGCCGGCCATGGGGCTAGCAATAATTGGGTTCTGGCCGGAAAGAGGAGCGAGTCAGGCAAGCCTCTTTTAGCCAACGATCCTCACCTTCCCATTTCTCTTCCTCCCATCTGGTATGAGCTTCATCTTCACTGCCCAACCATGAATGTCATAGGAGTTTCTCTTCCTGGGATACCTTTGGTTATTATCGGCCACAATAAATATATTGCCTGGGGAATTACCAGTTCCACCGTCGATGTCCAGGATCTTTATCTGGAAAAACTGGATAGATCTCAGGATATGTATTTGGATAGTGATAGTTGGAAGCCTCTCCATAAAAGGGAAGAGATAATAAAGGTTAAAGGCCAACAAAAACCAGAGAGAATGGAGATTGTCTGGACTTCACGAGGACCAATTATTTCCCCCGTTATTATAAAAAGCGAACAGCCAGTTTCATTGAGATGGACTATTTATGAAGGAGGAAGAAGCTTTGAGGCTTTTTATTTGCTCAATAAAGCTCAAAATTGGCCTCAGTTTCTCCAGGGCCTTAAGCTTTTTGAAGCTCCCTCTCAAAATTTTGTCTACGCTGATAAACGGGGAAATATCGGCTATTATTTAAGCGGCAAAATTCCCCTCCGTCCCCAAAAAGCAGCTCTTTTCCCTTTTCCTGGCTGGGAGAAAGAAGGGAACTGGCACGGATTTCTTAAAGAAGAAGACAAGCCAACTATTTTTAACCCGAGTGAGGGTTTTATAGTCACGGCCAACAATAAAATCGTCCCTGATGATTATCCCTTTTACCTCAGTTTTGACTGGGACGTTCCTTTCCGGGCAGAGAGAATAAAGGAGCTTCTTCTCCAGCGAAAAAAACATAATTTGCAGTCGTTAAAGGCTATTCAGAATGATGTATTTTCTAAAAAAGCAGAGCTTATAATTCCGCTCCTAAGGAACATAGGTCAGGAAAAAGGAGATCTTTCTCTGGCCTTAAGAATGATAAAGCAGTGGAATTTGAAGATGGATCAAGGTGGGGCTCCAGCTCTTTATGAAGTCTTTATGGATTTTCTTCATGCACAAGTTTTTAAGGATGAGCTTGGCCAGGATTATGAAAAATTTGACACTTACTTCAGGCATAAAAAAGCTGGATTGCTTAGAATCTTGGATGAGAGCTCTTTTCCCTGGTTTGATAACCAGGAAACAGAAAAAATAGAAACGATGAATGATATTTTAAAGCTCAGTTTAGATAAAGCTTACAAATGGCTGAAGAAAAAATACGGGCCGCAGCCAAATTGGGAATGGACAAAACTTCATGCCCTTCGTTTAAGGCATGTTTTAGGGGAAATGCCTTTTTTCTGGTTTTTAAACGCCGGTTCCCATCCTTTAAATGGCGATGCTTATACTGTAAGAGCTACTTTTTCAATTTCTTCCGGATATAAAACTACTCATGGCCCTTCCTATCGCCAAATCGTTGATCTTTCCCATTGGGAAAATTCACTCTGGATTATAACCTCAGGCCAGAGCGGCCATTTTTTAAGCCCTTATTATAAGGATCAGCTTCCACTCTGGCTGAAAGGAGATTATCGGCCTATGCTTTTTTCTAATAAGAGCATTGAGGCCAAAGCCAGAGGAGTTTTATGGCTTAAGCCTTTAAAAAATTGAGGTAATTTAAAATTCAAGAGATAATAAGAGGAAAAGATGAAAATTTGTGAGCTGTTAAAACCTGACCATATTTTTCTGGATTTAAAACCTGGAGATAAAAGACAAGTCCTTGAAGAATTTGTCAAGGCTCTGAAGAAAAGAGGGCTTATTAAGGCTGAGAAGACGATCCTTAAAGAAATATTAAAAAGAGAAAGCATAGGAAGTACAGGTTTGGAAAAGGGAATAGCTGTCCCTCACGCTTTAATCTCTAAAATTAAGGAACCGCTCTTAGCTATGGCTTTATTCAAAAGAGGGATAGATTTCGGGTCAGCCGACCAAAAACCTACTAGAGCTGTCCTTCTCCTTCTGGGGAATAAAGATTTCCCTGGAACACAGCTAAAAATTTTGGCTCATATCTGCCGGCTGGTTAAAGAGACCAATTTTGTTTCCAAGCTGAAAAAAGCAAAATCTCATCTTGATGTCTGTTCTATTATTGAGGAAGAAGAAAGAAAAATTTGATGAAGCTTTTAATTCTCATTCTTAATAAAGTAGAAAAACTGGAAGAAGTGCTGGAGGGCTTTTTAGAAATAGGTATAACCGGAGCCACCGTAATTGATAGTGTGGGTATGGGTCATATTTTGTGTGAGGAAGTGCCGATTTTTGCTGGGCTCAGGTTTATGTTCGCAGGAGCCAGGCCTCATAACAAAACCATTTTTTCGGCCATTAAAGACGAGAAGGAACAAGCTGCTATTGACCTTTTAAAAAAAATACTAGGTGATTTAAACCAGCCTGGCACTGGCATTGTCTTTTCTATCCCCATTGATAGAGTAGAAGGCTTGAAACCCGAAATTTAAAGTTTATGAAATCCTTTTTTGCTTTTGGTCTGCTGATTCTTATCGCCTTTTTTGGCTCGCTTTTTATTTTTAAAAGAAAAAAAATTCTTAATCCCTGGAATTACATTCTTCTTTCTGGATTTATTTACATTTTTTTCGGTATTTTATTGGGAAAACATGTCCTTAGCGTCCTTAGCCTCCAGGTGTTAAGAGGCCTTCATCCCCTTGTTGGCTTTGCTTTGGGCTGGATCGGCTTTGTCTTTGGCTTTCAACTGGAAATAAAATATTTGCGCCGCTTCCCCCAAAAATTTATTTCATTATCTGCAAGTCAATTTCTGATTGTTTTTTTGGTAATTACTTCAGGTTTGGCAGTTATCTTAAAGTTAATGTTTCCAACCCAGCCGCAGTTTCTTCTTTGTGGGCTGGCTATCAGCTGGGGGCTTTTAGGCAGCCTTAATTCTCCATCCCTGCTTAATTTAGCTTCTTCAAGTATTGCCTCCAAGGGAAATTACTTTTACCTGGCTCGATTTTTGACCAGTATAAGCGGCTTCTGGTCTCTTTCAGGCCTGGCTCTTATCTTTTCCTTCTGGCATTTTCCTTTTTTCCTACACAATGTCCTGGTTATGGGTTTGATTATTATTTTTTCGATGATAATCTTTTCTTTTTTGTTGGGTTATGTCTTCCATCTTTTGACCAAAAGGAGAGTTGGGGAACAGGATTTGTTTGTTTTTTTATTGAGTTTTGTTTTTTTTGCGGCTGGAGCATCCCTTTATTTTAACCTGCCACCTCTTTTTGTGGGGATGTTGCTGGGGCTAATCTTTACCAATTTAACCCGAGCCCAAGAAAGAATTTATCCTCTGCTTTTTGCCTCAGAAAAGCCAATTTATATCATTTTTTTGATATTGATTGGAGCTCTCTGGGATCTTAATTTTGATTACAGAATTGCTCTTTTAACAGGGTTATTGTTCGTCTTAAAACTGGCTGCCTTTTCCTTATCTCTTCGTCCTTTAAAAGCAACCCTTAATTTTCCTTTTAAATTGCCCGCTCGCTTTGGCTTCTGTTTTTTATCTCCAGGAGGAATAGCTGTGGCTCTGGCAGTCAATATTAAGATTATTTATGATATGCCGCTGACAGATGTTTTTATTTCGGTAGCTTTACTTTTTATTGTTATCAGTGAACTTTTAAGTCCCTGGCTGCTGCGGGAATCGCTTTTGAAGATTGATAGAGAGAAATGAATATCGTAGCCCTTTGTATTATTTTGCTGCTTATGTTCTTCCTAAAAAGCTCGCTGCCGGCCTCTCTGGCTAATCCGCTTCAGAGTTCATCCTTGGCCTTAGGCTTTATCATGCTCTTTGCTTTTCTGGCTGGGAAAAATATAAACCGCCTTAAGCTTCCCCAGATAACTGGTTTTATTTTAGCCGGGATCTTAGGCGGCCCTTTTCTATTGAAGCTTTTAAGCGTGGCCGAGGTTAAAAATTTACAGTTGTTAGATGGGCTGGCTTTAAGCCTGATAGCTTTAACCGCAGGCGGGGAAATGGAGATAGCCAGGCTTAGAAAAAATGTAAAAGGAATCATGTCCATAGTTATTTTCCAGACAGTGGTCATTGTGTCTGGATTTGTTGCTTTTGGCTTTGTCGGCCGCAGCTTTTTTCCTTTATTTAGAGATAAGTCCTCTGTTGAGATTCTGTCTATTGCCCTCCTTTTTGGTACTTTAGCCACGGCTACTTCTCCTTCGACGACCATAGCCATCATTACTGAAACTAAAGCCAAGGGAAAGTACACTAATCTAATTTTAAGTTCGGCTGTGGTCAAAGATTTTTTGGTTATTATTCTTTTTGCTTTTGCTTTGTCTTTTTCCAGATCGTTTCTTTCGCCAGAGGAAGCCTTTAATATAAATTTCTTAAAAGATATTTTGCTGGAAGTGGGAATGTCCCTGGTGATGGGTCTTGCTGTGGGAGCCGGTATTATTTTCTATCTCAAGTATATTAAAAGAGAAGTAACGATTTTTATTTTGAGTATTGCCTTTTTTACTTATCAAATCAGCCAGACTATTGGTCTCCATTCTTTATTGGTCTGTTTATTGGCTGGATTTTTAGTCAAAAATTTTTCCTTATATGGAGAAAAGTTTATTTTGGCCATTGAGAGAAGCTCACTGCCTGTTTATGTGGTATTTTTTGCTATCTCTGGGGCTTCCATCGATCTTAATGCTTTGGAGAAGAGCTGGTGGCTGGCCCTTATTTTTGTAGTCTGGCGGGGCGGTCTTAAGTTTTTAGGAACTTTCGCTGGTGGAAAAATAGCCAGGGAAGATTCTTTAGTTAACCGCCAGAGTTGGGCTGGTTTTATTTCTCAAGCAGGGGTAGCTTTAGGCATGGCCATTATTATTGAAAATACTTTCCCCGTTTGGGGAGGAGAATTCAAGGCCTTAATTTTGGCCGTAATTGGTCTTAATCAGATTGTAGGGCCTGTCCTTCTTCAGAAATTTCTTTTAAAAACAGGGGAGACTGGCCAGAAAGTAGTTTAAAGGTGATCTGTAATTGCCATTAACTTCATTCTATAGTGGAAAATTAATATAATGCTGGCCCTGGCCGATTCTTACAGCTTTTTTAAAAGCCCGGTGAGTTAATTTGGCAGCCTGAGAACAAGCACCTGTTAACTTTTCTCCTTGAGCCAGATAAACCAGGATTGCTGAAGAAAGAAAACAGCCGCTGCCGTGAACTTTTTTCTTAATTTCAGGTTGTTGAAAGAAGTGAAATTTTTGGCCGTCAAATAGTAAATCTGTTTTGGGTCCAGGTCTGTGGCCTCCTGTTATAAGGCAGGGGATATTGGAGTCAAGAAAAATCTTTTGGGCTGCCTCTTTTAAGTCCCCCTGGCTTTTTATCTTGATTCCTGTTAGTAAAGAAGCTTCTTCCAAATTAGGAGTTAAGAGAGTGACCAGCCCCTCCATTTTTTCTAGATAGGCAGAGAGCGCCTCTTTTTGCAAAAGCCAGGTGCCTGTTGAGGCTTTGAAAATAGGGTCTATCACTTTGGGAATGTTAGCGTTTGCCCTTAGAATTTTCTGGATGATTTCTAAGTTAGCAGAAGAACAGATCATGCCAATTTTTATGCCTGAAAAAGAGAATTCCTGAGCCAGAGTTTGATACTGACTCCAGATAAAATCAGGAGGGAGGCAGCGGACTTCCTGTACCAGGCGTGTATTTTGGGCGGTAAGGGAAGTTAAAACGGCCATCCCCTTGAAGCCAAAGGAGGCGAAGACTTTTAAATCAAGGAGAATGCCCGCGCCCCCACTTGGATCGTAGCCAGCTATGGTTAATAGAATTTTTTCGGCCATCTATTACTCCTCTTTCAGCCGTTTAAAATTCTAAATTAAAAAGGCAAGAAATGCCAGAAATCATCTATAATTATGTCGATTGCCCTCAGCTTGGAAGTTTGACATCAGCCAGTAAATGGACTAAATTATAAAGATGACAATATCTATTCTAAAGATTATCCTTTACGCTCTCCTTTTCTATATTGTATATCACCTTATCCGTTTTTTCCGGATATTAGGAAAGGTCAAAAAATCTTCACCCAAAACCCGCCGTTCTTCCGGATTAATGGTCAAAGATGAAATATGTAATACTTACCTTCCTAAAGAAGACGCTATTAAAGAAGTCTTTGACGGTAAAGAATATTTTTTCTGTTCTAATGAATGCCGCCAGAAATTCTTAGAACAGAAAAAGTCTTGAAATCAGCATTACCTAAATTATCTTAAATTTTCCCTTTAACGCTGGAATAGAGCCAAATTTTAAGAATAAATCAGGGAGCAAGGCTCCAGGCGTCTATGGTCACGGAATCTTGAAGGCTTATCTGGGAATGTTCAAAATTGGCCGGGACAATATAAGAATCTCCGCTTTTAACCAGAAATTCTTCCCGCTGGTCGTTGTGTTTAATGATAATTTTCTGCTCTCCTTTGAGGATAGTTGTAACCTGTTCATAGGAATGTTTGTGGGGCGGCACTTTAGAGCCTTTTTTATATTCAAATTTAGCCATTAATACATCCTTGCCGCAAGCTAGAGTATGACGGACAACTCCCTTGAAAACCTCAACGGATGGCTGCTTTTCCTTGCTTATTTTTAACATGTTTCCCTCATATTTATTTTATGGGATTTAAATTATTTTTTTGTTTAATTTAGTAATCGGACCAGGTTATGCGGAAATCAGTAAACTCTCCTCGGTAAGGCTCCCATTTGATTTCTACTTTATCGACTCGAGCTAAAGGAGGCCCTTCTTTGAGCTTATTTATCAAAGTCTCAATTCTTTCCTTATCTCCCTCGGCTACCACTTCAACTCTACCATCCCCAAGATTACGCACCCATCCTTTTAAATTGAGGGAAGAGGCCCACTGTTGAGTATGATCACGGAAAAAAACGCCCTGGACCCGTCCCGAGACAAAAACATGCGTCCTAGCTTCCATCGTAATTCCCAATTATATTATCATTCTCTAAATCAAAGGTAAAGTAAAACCCGGCTCTGTTACGAAAAGTGGAGTAATTGATGCTTATGGGGTCAGACCTTCATAAGTTTCATAACTCTAATTCTTACAATAATTGTAATAACTTTTGTCCCCTACAAACCGACGAAATATATCAATAGAGAAGCATAATTTATGAAAGTTATGAAGGTCTGACCCCGTCTGCTGGTAAAGGCCTTGTCCTCAGCGGGCAATATAATGTGGAGTGTTTAAGCAAATTGTTTATTAGGCCGAAAATCTTCTTGATTGTTATCGGCTTAAAAAGTAATATAATTATTAAGAATAATTTAGATGATTGGAAAAGAAATCAATTTATTTAGTCAAGTCAATCTAGTCAATATTTTTTCTTAATTATAACTATAAATAAAAGGGAGTAATAATGGATTTTTTATTAACCCCTGAACAAGAAATGTTAAGAGACTCTATCAGAAATTTTGCCCAAAAAGAAATTCAACCTTATGTCCAGGAAAGTGATGAGAAAGGAAAATGGCCTGAAGAGCTGACCAAAAAGCTGGCCGAAATGGGCCTGTTAGGGATAATTATTCCGCCTGAATATCAAGGAGCCGGTTATTCCAACGTGGATTATGTCCTCATTTTAGAGGAGATTTCCAAGGTGGATCCTGCTGTTGGCCTGGTGGTGGCCGCCCATAACTCTTTATGTTCTAATCATATTAATCTCTTCGGCAATGAAGAACAGAAAAGAAAATATCTAACCCGGCTGGCTTCGGGTCAAACTCTGGGAGCCTGGGGATTAACAGAAGATGAGGCTGGTTCTGATGCGGCCGCTCTTAAAGCCAGAGCCGTAAAGAAAGGGGGCTACTGGCTGCTCAACGGTTCCAAGCTTTTTACTACTAATGGCTCTCTGGCAGAAATCGCCGTGGTCATGGCTGTCACCGATCCAGCTAAGGGAAGAAATGGAATCTCTGCTTTTATTTTAGAAAAGGGGATGGAAGGCTTTAGGCCGGGCAAGAAGGAAAATAAATTAGGAATCAGAGCGGCTGATACTTCAGAACTTATTTTTGAAGATGTAAGAGTGCCAGCTTCCAATTTGATTGGCGAGGAAGGAAAGGGCTATCGTCAGGCTATGACCATTTTAGATGGCGGCCGGGTTAGTATTGCTGGCTTTTCCCTGGGTATTGCCGCTGGAGCTTTGGAATCGAGCTTAAAATATGCTAAACAGCGGGTCCAGTTTAAGCAGCCTATTACCAATTTCCAGGGGATCCAGTGGATGCTGGTAGACGGTTTCACCGAGCTGGAAGCAGCCCGTTTGCTTACCTATCGGGCCGCTTTTCTTGAAGATCAAGGCAAGAAGATTCCCAAAGAATCAGCTATGGCCAAACTCTATGCCAGTGAGCTGGCTGTTAAAGCCTCCTCTATGGCCGTCCAAATTTTTGGCGGTTACGGGTTTACTAAAGATTATCCTGTGGAAAAATTCTATAGGGACTCTAAACTGGCCACCATAGGCGAGGGGACTTCCGAAATCCAGCGCTGGATTATTGCTCACAAAGTTCTCTCTGAGTATTAGACCTAAGCTTATAGCCAAATAAGGAATTAGCTTAATATTAAAGACAAGAAGAATAGTTATTTTCTTTAAATAAATAGCCAATAATGGAAGATCTCGCTCAAGAAATCCTCCAGGGAAAAGCAAGGGCCATAGCCAGGGCTATTTCCCTGGCCGAAAATGACAGCCAATCTGCCCGGGAGATAATAAAGAAAATATTTCCTTACAGCGGTCAATCAACTGTTATTGGCATCACTGGAGCTCCAGGCTCAGGCAAAAGTACCCTTGTCGATGGGCTGATTCCTCTGCTCAGGAAAAAAGATAATAAGGTGGGAGTGGTGGCCGTAGACCCTTCCAGTCCTTTTAGCGGGGGAGCTATTTTAGGTGATCGCATCAGAATGATGCGGCACAGTACAGATCCTCAGGTCTTTATTAGAAGCATGGCCACTCGTGGTCAGCTGGGAGGCCTGGCTAAAGCCACTGGAGATGCTATTACTATTCTGGAAGCTGGAGGCAAAGACTCTATTTTGATTGAGACTGTCGGTGTTGGTCAGGATGAGGTGGAAATAGTCAAATTAGCTGATATCATTGTTGTTGTTCTTTTCCCAGGGACGGGCGATGATATCCAGATCTTTAAAGCTGGAATAATGGAGATTGCTGATGTTTTTGTTATTAATAAGGCCGATTCTCCTGATGTTGATCGAATAGAGAGACAGCTTAAAGCAGTCCTTGAGCTGGGCTATAAAGAGCAAAAGGCAACACCAGTGGTCAAAACAGTGGCTACCGAAGACATTGGCCTGGAGCAGTTGATGTCAGGAATAAACAATGTAATCTCAGCTCAAAAACCAGGCCAACGGCAGGCCAGAAGAAAGAAGCTCATCTCCTCTATGTTGAGAGACATCCTAACCGAGAGAATTTATAGCTTAATAGCTCATGATGTTGATCAATCCCTCTGGGAGGAGTGGGTAGAGAAAGTTTATAAAAGACAGATCGACCCTTATTCAGTGGCAGAAATGATACTAAGCAGGATAAAAAGAGAGCCAGGACAATAATTAAACTTCTGAATTGATAGCGAGGCTTAACAAATTTTAAAATTATCTTAATCTGGCTTAGGGCCGCTTTCTTCTCGATTGACCTCCAAACTTTCTTGGGGCAGATGAATTATAATTTTGGTTCCCTTTCCTTCCTGGCTGGAAAGGCGAAGACTGCCGCCGTGGCTTTCAATTATTTTTTTTGCGATTGGCAGACCTAAACCTGTTCCTACTTCTTTGGTGGAAAAATAAGGCTCAAAAATCTTATCCAGCAGATTCTTTTTAATACCTATGCCGCTATCTTTAATGCTCAGCCTCAGCCCTTTCTTTTCTTTTGAGACTTTAATCTCTATTTCACCCTGGTCTTTGATGGCCTCGATTGCGTTGGTTATGATATTCCTTAAAGCTATCTTCAGCTTAGCTTCATCAGCCCAAAGGGAGAAGTTCTTTCCTTGAAAGCTGACTTTAATTTTGATTCTATCAACCAGATTTTTTTGATAAGGTTCAATCGTTTCTTCTATTATCGCTCGTAGATCTACCAGCTCCTTATGCAGGCTGGTTTCCTTGGAAATTTCCAAGAATTCTTGAGCGATTTTCCTCAAGTTTTCAACTTCTTTAATTATGTAAGAGGCTGATTCTTTTAGAATTGGCTCGAAATCTTGAGGTCTATCTTCATAGACACGGAGTAGATGTTCGGCTGAGAGCTGAATTGGCGTCAGCGGATTTTTTATCTCATGAGCTACTTTGTGCGCCATTTCCGCCCAGGCAGCTTTTTTACTCATCTCGGCTAATTCATGTTGATGCTTTCTTAGATTCTTGACCATGGTGTTGAAGCCATCAATTAGAGTTTTCATTTCATCCTTAGATTTATGCTGAATAGAGATTTCAAGATTGCCAAGGCTAATTTCTTTGGTTCCAGCCAGGAGTTTTTGAACAGGTTTAATAATCATGGCTCCAATGCCTCGGGCAAAAAGGAGAACAATAAGGCCAAAAAAGACAGAAATAAAAAACAGAAATTCGATCAATTGGAGGGTTGCGGCCGAAATTTCTTGCTGTTCTAAAGGGAAGGGAAGGGAGATAAGAAGATATTTGTTTCCCAGGAGAAGGGGGACAGTCAGAGTATGGAAAGAATAGTCACCTATTTTTTGGGTCTGAGTGTAATAGGGATTGTTCTCGTACTGAATTCTGAAAAAAATCTCGCCATCGATAAGTTCGGGAAAAAGACCGGAATCGAAAAATTCTCTTCGACTGGAAGAGATAAGCTTACCGTCTTGGTAAAGGTTAACATCATTGTCGATGGTTGCGCTTATCCAGAGCACGTCATCTTCAGCAAGGATAGTTGGTGAAAGCTGTTCTTGTTGTTGAAGAAGAACCAGGTCTTCAATTATACCCTGAGCTAAGGTGGCATGGATGGCTGCTTTTTCTGTAAACTGCTGACTGAAGATTCGGCTGAAGAAATTCCGGGTGAAAAAGGTAAAAAGAATAAGGGGAATTAAGGCCACGGCAAAAAAGGAAATATATACCCGGTTAGCAAAGGACCAGAAAGGATTCTGAATTTTTCTTTCTCTAGAGGCGATTAAAAACAAGATAAAAAAGAGAAAGAAAAAAATGAGATAAAGAAAAAAGAGTTTTAAAAATTCAACTGCATAATCATAGACATCTTTTTGGGGAAGGAACAAAGTGTATATTCTGTTGTCTTTTTTGAGATAAAAACAATCATACTTACCCCTTTTATCTTTAAAGGAAGACCAAAAAGGCTGAGAAGAAGAAGTTATTTTTTCTAATAAAAAAGAGGAGAGGCCATAATTTATTTTGTGTGGATTGAACAACAGCTCGCCTTGAAGATCATAAATAGCAAATCCCAGAGAATATTGATTAAGAGAGGGAATGGAAGAAGCTCTTAAGAGGTCGAAATAAGGATTGGCCGAATAAAGGAAAGGCAGCATTTCGTAATCAATAGATAAATAAATAATCGACCTTCCTAGATGAGTTTGGCCTTCGAACCAATCTTTATAAGCTATCAGGAAATCTTTTTCCTTGCCCATAAAAATTATATTCTGACGAAGGTTAGACCACTTTGGGCTTAAAGGAAGCTCGTAGTCTAAGCGGTAGAGAATGGGTATATTCAGAGAAAAGCGAGAAAGCAGGGAACCATCTTCAGCCTGTATTTCAAGGCTTGAATACCAATTGAATTTGGCCAAAGGAGTATTTTGCCAAAGGAAGTGAGCTGTGTCTTTTGGTTGCCGGTTATGAAGGAGAGAGAGAATTAAATCTTTTCTCTTTTCAATTTGAGGAATAGATTGCCTAAGCAGGAATCTTCCCCAATCTTCCTCTGATTTTATGATGTTATAAAGGGAGTTTTGAACAAGCCTTTTACTCTGGAAAGATGTAGCTATCTGGAGAGAAGAATAAACGAAGAAAGTACTCAGGGTAAAGGAAGTAAATAAAATAAGTCTTTTTCTTTGCCAGCCAGGAAAGAAAGCAATAAAGAAGATTATCAGGATTAAACAGGCTTCAAGGCTAAAAAGAAAAGGGAAATTGCTTATTCTTGTCATCAAGAAATAGGCTCCAAATCCTAAAATGAGGGTAATGAAGGGCAGCCAAATAGAAGGTGAATAAGCGGAGGCTGATTTTAGCAGGAAAAAAATAGCCAAGCTAAAACTGAGAAAAAAGAGGAAAAGACTGAGATGAAGCAGAAGAAAAGAAAGATTAAAGGAGAAACGAAGAAGGTTTAAATTGGAGTTAAAAACCAAACGGAAAAGAAGAGCCTGGAAGATAAAGATAATAAAAATAGCTGCGGCTGTTGATCCGAGATTGATGATGAAGGAAATAGGAAGAGTGACTTTTTCCTTGCGTTTTTCAGCTATTTTTCTGACTAGGGGCCGCAGGTTGAGAATAAGAAAAAAGAGAAAAAGTGAGGTCAAAAAAATATCAGCCGGAGACTTAGTTAAACCAGCTATGGAAATAAAGGCTGCTTTTGCTGGTGAGAAGAAGGGTAGGGATTTAACTTTTTCCAGATTGCTAATGGGGAAAAATAAAAATCTAAGGCCGATTAAGATAAAAATAATGGCCAGGGAAGATATAAAGCGGGAGGATTTATAAGAAAATCTCTTGCGGATATAAAATAAAAGAAAGATAAGCGACATTCCTCCCAGAAGATAAAAGGCCAGAAAAATATTTTCTTTAAGAGAAGAAATTTTAGCGGTTAGGGCAGGGGATCTAAGGGTGATGGTGGCCACTATTTTATTATTTTCATTGCGCAGAGGAAAAAATATAGTCTGGACTTTATCCTGAAGCTGGGGTTGACCTATATATTCATCTTGATGTCGGGCAAAAAGTTTTTCATAACCAGAGATATCTTCTCGAAAATCTCTGTATTCCAGCAGGCAGTTTTTGGCTAATTTTGGCTTAAGAAATTGGTATTCTCTTAAATAAGGACTTTGAAGATGGGGAACAAAAGCTAAGAGGCGGTAATAAACAAGATATTCACGGTTATTTATCTTCTGGAAAAAGATAAGATAGGAGGAGGCCTTATCTTTAACCAATAGAGATAAGCGCTTAAGTTCGAGAGAATTTTTCTTCCTTGCCTGAAATATAGGCTTGAGGTCTATAACATTACCTAACCAGAGGATTAAATTAAAATGCTGGTCATAGTAAGCTACTCCTTCGAGCCTCTTATCCAGGCCTTGTTTCTTGAATAGAGCAAATATTTCTTCTTTTCTCTGAGGAAAAGGGTTAACTATTAATGATTTTTGTTTTTGTTTTGCTTGACTGATTAAAGAACCAAATTCTGTTTTTATGGCCTCAGCTTGTTGCCTTAAATGCCGCAAACTCTTTTGATAATAATTCGCAGAGATAAAGTTAGGCAGTAAAAAAGAGAGACTTAAGATTAAAGCTGAAAGGAAGAGGCAGACTGAAAATCCCCAGAGGAATAAGTTTTTTTTCAGATTAATGGGCATTATTTTCAAATTTTTTCGGCTTTAATTTCTACTATTTTCCAATCTTTGGCATTTTGCCTGTCGGCTTTTAATAAATCCAAGGGTAGAGAATAGCTGGCAGAGGTGATTTCTCGTTTTAAGTAGAAAGAAAGGTAAAAGACATATTGATTGTTGTTTTTTTTGTTTTTGAATGACCAGCGGGCTTTGAATATATATTTGTTTTTAGCTTCAGGAGGGAAGCTCTGGCTTTCGGGATAAAACTCGAAAGTTGAATAGGAAGAGAAAAGACGCTGGAAAAAAAAATAGGCCTGTTGGTTGGAAAGTTGATCAGAGAAAGAAATTGGCTCTGGCAGGGAGATATTAATAAAGCTTCGTTCAGAGAAGAGCTCATAAAGTCCTTTAGCCTTATTCTGGAGAAAAGATTTTTCTATATTTTGGGTTACAGAAGGAAGAGAAACGGTTAAAATAGTAAGAAAGAAAACAATAACAGCCACAAACAGAATATTAACACAGCCTTTTTATTATAAGCAAGAGCGGTCCATCTTTACGGGCTCAGGCCTTTATGGTTTTTTTGCTTTTTCTTCTTTGGAGGTGATTTCTTCAGAGACAATATGCCTCAGCTCTTCCTTGATTTTATCAATCTTTTTGAGCTTAGTTTGAATTTTATCGAACAGCTCCTGCTGTTTTTTTATGCCTTCTTGAATGAGAAAAGCGGCACTTTCAGAACGGCTTTTAAAAAGGCCGGCTTCGACCAACATACCCAATTTTTCATTGCTTTCATCATTGACCCGAATAGTCAGGACTGTATTACGGGCGGCTAAGGCTTTATCGATAACTTTTTTGATTGACTCAGCCGTACGCGAGGCCAGCTTCTCCACCTGATTGCCAAGTTCATCTAATTTAGTTTGAGTTGTTTTCTCTTCTGAGCGGGAAGTATTTTCTTTATTTTTACTATTCATTTTTACGCTCCTGTAATATGTAATTTAATTACAAATTACCAAATTACATAGAATTTGTCAAGTTGGGGATTTTTGCTGAAGTGCCTTTTCTTTTTTCCTTGACTATTAAAGATTCACAAGGCTGTCTGAAAATCAGCCTTTTTTAAACCAAGAGATTTAATTGGTTGTGAATTTAAGGGTTGTAGAGAAAAGATTTAACTGCAGTTAAAAATAGCAGCTGCTATTTAAGGACTCGGACTATAAATTTAAATATTTGAAAAAGAAGGTAATTATTCGCTCAAATAGAATAAAAATGCATAAGAAAAAGTTGACTAACTAGCCTGGACTATTCATAAAAAATGCCGATGCTTATTTTTCTTCAGCAATATCAGGAGGTTATCCTGACATTGCTGAAGAAATTTTCAAGAAGAATCTTTTTTATATTCATCGGCATTTTTTACCCTTCGGGCGAGCCTATTTTGGCACATCTGCTTTGTTGTGACCCATTTGCGGTAGACGACCACAGCGGCATGGCTCACGCCTCGCATCTGCATCAACCTAGGCTCGTGAATAATCTAGGTTAGTAAAATAGAATTTTTAGCAGAA
>Ga0190360_1000641_pt1 | contig 19151 bp, 16 predicted proteins | sample 48721834_MG_FD_161271 | JGI IMG/M metagenome (GOLD analysis project Ga0190360, IMG submission 161271) | Hydrothermal vent microbial mat bacterial communities from Southern Trench, Guaymas Basin, Mexico - 4872-18-3-4_MG | ecosystem: Environmental > Aquatic > Marine > Hydrothermal vents >... | reverse complement strand
CCCTGCGGCATAAACCAGGCTAGCCCACCCCGCTTTTAAGGGCACCATTTCTTTATTTTAAGGTTTCTATTTACTTTATAATTTTCATTTCTTTTAATTTTTACGCTATTTAAGATGTGATAATAGTGCATTTTATAATCTTACATCAATATAAATTCTTAATTAAAGAATTTAAAATAAATCAATTTTAAGATAACCATGGCTGATTTTCATTCTAAAGGGTTTTTTGGGCAAAAAACAGCCCTCATATTGATAAGTCCCTCTAAAACAATACCATACATCTTTATTCACTGCATTAAAAAAAAATTTAATGGAACATGGGAAAAATTATCTTTCAATGAAGGTAAAAAGATTAAATTTTCCTTAGAAGAAATTGTCATGATTTTAAAGGTGTTAAATAAAGAAAAATTCAACTGGGAAAACACTCATTCTTACAACGATGTTAACACTAAAATTTCTTTTAGGTGGGAACATGAAAATGCTAATAGATTATGGATTCACATCGGTAATTACATGAAAGCCTTGGATGAGGCTCAAATTGATATAATGAAGATACTTCTAACGCATCTCCTAAACGAAAAAATCATACATGCGACCAGTTCATCAAAACCATCTATTCTAGGCGATGCCGATTATTTAGAATTAAGAAATTTTAACTTCTTATTTAAAACTGATGCAAATGCGATAACTAAAACTCAAAATAAAGACTTTATTTTAAGTTCGACAAAAAAAATAGAAGGTTCAATAAAGAAAATTACTGAAAAAGCGATATTATTAGAAAATAATTCTGGCAACAAATTATGGATTCCCAAATCCGTCATTCTCTCTAAATATGAATTAAAACAAGATATTAAACAAAATTTCTTTATAGATAAAAAATTTCTTGAAAAGAATGGTTATTTAGAGTTAATCAAGTAATTATATCTGAATTACTATTCTAACATTCAAGAAAAAATTAAACTTAATTTTCATGATAAATTTTAATTTTTAGTTAAAAAACATGAGAGTTTACTAAATAAATGTTAATTCAAAATTTTATACTCGATTTTATTCTAAACCCTTGGTTCTTACTTTCCTTAATTTTTTGGATAATGGTCGGACTGGCCATTGTATTACTTAAAAATAAAAAAAAAGCTTATAGCGTCTTTTTCCCATTATTAGCAATCTTTAGAACAAGAAGATTAAATAAGATTATTACAAGAATATCTCGAAAAGGACCAAAATTTTGGAGAATTTTCTGGAATATAGGCATTTTTGTATCATTTGGCTTTACCATCTATGGTTTTTACTTTTTATTTTCAAACGTCATCAGTTTGATTTTTACTCCCAAAATTGAAAATGTGATAATCCCATTAATTCCAGGCGTGACTATAGAATTACCCATATTTTTCTATTTAATCTTACCATTGTTATTCATTATAACTACTCATGAGTTTTCGCATGGAATTTCTGCCTCCGTGGATGGAGTTGAAATTAAATCCACAGGAGTTCTTGGTGTCGGAATTTTTTATATAGTTGGATTTGGTGCTTTTGTAGAAGTTGATGAACGAGAACTTAATTCAACAAAATTTTCTTCAAAAACGAGGTTGAGAATTGCTGCTGCGGGAACTTATGCTAATGCCATCGTTGCAGGAATTGGTTTTCTTTTATTAATCTTATTTCCTTATATCACAGCGCCATGGTATGTTCAAGTAACTAGCATATACTCGGTTCTAGAACCAACTCAAGGTGGCTTTAATCATGGAAACTTGCAACCTGGAGATGCAATCATAGCAATTAAAAAACAAGGAGAACCGGATCATTCTTATGTTTATTTGGATGAAAACAAGGGAATTAATTTAGGATACATTCTAAATAATCGTTCAAAAATAAAATGCTCCATTGGAGATAACCTCACTTTTAAAGTATATAACCCAAACGTGGATACTTTTTTCGAAAGAAACGTTACTCTTGGCCCACGATACCATTTGAATATAAGTTATGTATATGTTTCAAATAATGAATTAAAAATTACTTTTAATTTCACCAGCAACCAAGAAACAAGCATAATGATTACAAAAATCAATGGAACGCAAATCAATGTATCTAGTGGAAAGACTTTAGAATTCTTCTTGACCAATTTTAATTTAAAAGCATTAAATTTTTCCACTAATGGTGGTAAAGATTATATCGTGAGGGCTCAAGTGGTTGGCGTGTTTGTTGGTGTTCAAACTACGGTATTCTGGATGTATAAAAATGATATAGCAAAATTCTTGACCCCATTTTGGCCAGAGTTCTGGTTAAAAGAAATCATGTGGTTATTTGTTATTGGATTTAGCGTTGCTTTATTTAACATGCTACCCATTCCTGCTTTTGATGGAGATAGAATCGTGAAAGAAATTGTAAATAGAATTTTCGGAGCATCATACACTAAAAAAAAAATTAAAACTGACAAGTTTGAATACGAGGGTAAGAATCTTGAGTGCAACTTATCAGAATACCGAGTAGAAAAGGTAATTCAAGTAAAAATTTATCCAACAAGTGATAAGAAAATTAATGAAAATGAGTTTATTTTGCTTGGTGAAAAGAATTACGAGTTAGTAGATAAAATCGGCGATGGATTTAAAGATACCGTATCAATCACGCTCCCAGAAAATACTTCCATAAAACCAGGTACTTTATTTGAAGTAAAATATGAATATCTACATGATGAAAACAAAAAACACAAGAAAATCGTTCTCACTACTATTAGGGTCATTGCTACATCATTACTATTGGCAAATTTCTTACTATCATTTTTAAAATTTGGAGTTAATCTATTTTGGATGTAATGCATGATAAATCAAATTCATTGAGATAATTCCCTTAAATTGAACAAATGTTAATTAAGACTGATAATAAAAATTGTGTTAAATGCAAGAAGCCGGCAAAAGTATTTAGAAAACAGTCAGGACAATATCTCTGCCACGAATGCTTTACAACAAGCATTGAAAAGGTTGTAAGCAATACAATCTCTAAATATAACTTATACTCTCAACAAGATTCACTAGCGGTCCCTCTTGCTTGCCATCCAAATGCTTTAGTGCTAATTTATTTATTACAATTAAGGCAATCCCGAACTTATAAGAGTAATATAATTAAAGTTTTCATAATCGACGAGGGTATTAAAAATTATGGCAAGGATAAAATCAATTCTTTAGTATATTTTTGCAAGAATCTAGAAATATCCTATGAAATCATCTCATTCGAAGATGAAATTGGAATGACTCTTGATGATGTCATCAAATTGAGAAAAAATGACCCTAACAATAGTCCTAACCCTTGTCAAGTTTGTATAATGATTCAAGATCATGCTATTTCAAGGATAATGAGAAATAGCAGGTTTAACGTGCTCGCCTCTCCCTTGGATTTATCTGATATCTCTAGAGTCTTTCTATATAATCTTTTAAAAAAGCGATATAAAGCAATAACATCTTTATTTTCTTTTCCATCTTTTCAAGTTGGGAAAATTCTAAATTTCAGAATCATTCATCCACTAATGAGAATCCCAAAGAATGAGGTAAATCTGTATGCCCATCTCAAAGGAATTGACACGAGATTAAATCATTGCGTCTATGAAAAATCTTTTACTGACGAATTTGAAGAAACAACTTCCAATTTTATTGATAAATGCAAGAATTTCAGCCCTGAGATTGAATATAACTTATTTAAAAGTTTAGAAGAAATTTCTAAAATACTCCTTAAATACCGGAATAATGAAACTTTCAAGTTCTGCGAATCGTGCGGAACACTTATGATGATAGATGGGCCATGTCAGTTCTGCAAACTTATTAAAGGATTAAAAAAATAATAGTTATTTTATTAGAAATTGATGCAATTTCCGCAAGTTTTCAATACCTCTTATTTCATCGTTAAATAATGGCAATTTAATTATGTTTTTACCCATCTTTTCTTTAAATATTGATTCAATCTTAATCAAATTGCGCTCTTGCATTTTTTGCCGAGCTCGACAAAAATCACATAAATTTGCCCCCTCAGGATATAACTGATTCACGATTATATTATCAGCAGGGATTTCATACTTGATTAACTCATTTAATAAGCGTCCAGTCTCTGTAATTGCCATCTCCTCTGGAATCATTACAACAATAAAACTATTTTTCGTGGGATCCGTTAAGTCCTCTCTAGCTCTAAGTATCGCCTCATTTAACTTTTCTAATATCTCCAATGACCTATCTTCTTCTTTATCAGAGCCAGAAAATAAACGCTTAAATGCCCCAAAAAATTTACCCAATTTTAACCTCATCTTAATTAACTTCCCTATCCAAGTAGATAAAGTTTCAGGCAAATTAAGAAATCTTAGCGTGTGTCCAGTTGGAGCGGTATCAAAAATTATTAAATCAAATTCATGCTCGGTCTCAATGAATTCAAGCAACTTCATTAAAGCCATTGCCTCATCTATTCCTGGAGGACTCAAGCTGCTCATGTCCTTTATGTCATCCATTATGGGAAGCGAACCTAAAATTCCATCAAGATTCATTTCATCAACTGGACTACCACCTATTAATGTACTCACCTCTTTCATATCTGCTCTTGGATTTATCTCTAATGCAGTTAATTTATCAACGCCTGGTACTGGCGTGAGCTCTCCTTGGATCAATTCTAAACCTAAACTATCTCCTAATGAATGAGCAGGATCAGTACTGATTATTAAAACATTTCGTCCCATATCGGCTGCCCAAATTGCCGAACTAGATGCGCAGGTTGTCTTTCCGACGCCTCCTTTTCCACCAAACATCAATATGCTCAGATTAGATAATGCTTCTTTCAGATTCAAATCATTTCACCTAATTTTTCACGTAATAAAATAAAAATATCTTGATATAAAAATAAAGACTAATAGTTAATCTTGTATCTCAAGAGAGCAACAATCCCACCAAACGTGCTATATAACATCTCTCCCTCCTCCGTGTCTGCTGATAGGATTTCAACATTCGTGCCCATTGTCTCAGCAATATCTCCTAAGAATTCAATAATTGAAGTGCTTTCTACGATTTTAAATGAATTTGATCCACATTTAGGACACATCTCTTCTTGCACGTCATTCTCTAACCTCTCCAAATCTGAATATTTAATATCTCTATATTCTTGATAACCACAATTCGCGCATTCACCTTTAGCTTTATATAAATCTAATTTTTCAGAAAGAATGAGCGTGTCCACTGAACCCATGTTCAATGCCCGTTCCACTTCTTCAAGACCATAAACTGCCATTCCAGAATCTGTGGTTATTTCTTTCATGAACTTGGCCATTATCATTTTTTCTCGAATGTATTTCACATCAGAAATCTTATCCTTTATTTTATCAACGAGTTCTCTCAATCCCTCCACGCCACTATAGCCTAAATCCACGACATCTAATATTTTTTCACGCAATCGATAATCCAAGCTTTCATCCGCAACAAATTTTTCCTTTGAAGGACCGGGACCACCTATAAAAATACCATTTAATTTTTCCATCTTCAAGAATACCTTATTGATCTCATCGGAAATGTGCCTATAAAATCTCTTTTCAGTTTCTTCGATAATGCGTTCGTATCTTCTCTGTGATTGCCCCCCTGCTCTATGCTTTCCGTGTATTCCTGAAGTAAACTCACGAATTACCTCCATGTGATTTCCTCGAATGTATCCAACTGCTGCTTCCTTGCGCCCTATAGCGATTAATCCATAAGTTTCCTTGGGTTGCAGCATTTCTTCTAAAGGCCATAATAAAAATTCACTCGCACAATGATACCTGAAAGTTTTTACTTTTTCGGGGGGATCCACTATATATTTTTCCATTCTCTCCGTTCCTGGAGTGTCATTTTGCGGAATTGCTCCTGCAAATAAGACTAAACCATTCTCTGGGACTTCCTTATAATTTCTAAGAATGCCCAATAACGTTGAAATCCCGTCCAACACGTTTTTTCTTGTCAACTTCGATTTAATGTTCTGGCTCTCGCTAATCTCATTCTTTAAATAATTAGTTACATCTGAAAGTTTTCTATCATGGGGTATGTACAAAGAAATTAATTCAGTATGAAAACCTTTCTTGGATTTAAGGTGTTCTAATAATTTCTTTGTTTTATACCTCTTTAAATCATCGCTTTTTAAGTGCTTTTCTTGGCTCATAAATATCAACAAGATTATAAAATTTTCAAAAGATTAATAGTTTTCCTTTATTTTTTATGCATATAAAGTACTACAATTAAATTCTGATATCTAATGAAAAATAACCACGAACATTCGAATCAAATTCCAAGGGATCACCCAAGGTACGAAAGCTTGCTATATAGACACAAAATTATCGAAGGAATGAAAAATCTAATAGTAGCAGAAGCCGGATTAATAGCTCACGGTAGAGGTGAGTGCTTTGACTATATAATTGGTGAAAAAACTACGACTCCCGCAAGAAAAGCAATTGAAGCTGCAGTAGCGCTCTTGCTTCTAGCAAAACATCCAATCATTAGCGTTAATGGAAATGCTGCTGCTCTATGCGCAAGGGAGTTAATCAACCTTTCAAATGAAGTCAATGCACCTCTTGAAATTAATATTTTTTATGGAAAAAAAGGGCGCGTTAAAGCAATAAAAGAATTACTTGAAAAAGAAGGAGCACGAAAGATTCTTGGAACTAATGAAAAAAAAATGGTCGAAATCAAAGAACTCTCAAGTAACAGGAGAAAAGTAGATCCTGAAGGTATAAAGATCAGCGATGTAGTTCTAGTACCTCTCGAAGATGGTGATAGGACTGAAGCTCTTAAAAAATTAGGAAAAAAAGTTATCGCAATCGATTTAAATCCGATTAGTAGAACTTCCATATGGGCAGATGTCACGATCGTGGATAACATCGTTAGGGCTATTCCATTGATGATAAAAGAAGCTAAAAGACTTAAAAATTTAAAAGAAAGTGATCTTCTTAAAATCATTGAAAATTTCGACAACAAGCAAAATATTCAAGAATCGCTCGACCTTATCATCAAGTACATTAACGAGCAGAAAAATAGAGCTTTCGATATTTTGAACTAACCTCAAACAAATCACACTCACAATTAAAAAACCTTAAATTTCCCAAAAATTATTTCTTATATAGCTAAATTTCAATTATTCCTAAAATCGAACAAATATTTAAAATGAGATAAAATGGGCACGGATAAAAATTCTAAACCAATGAACGATACTCTCGGAATGCCAAATAAACCAGTCATTATCAGAAAATGCACGGAAGAAGATCTGGATGGTGTAATGCAAGTTAACTTGAATGAACTCCCAGAAGATTATCCATACTTCTTCTATAAAAGCTTGCTTGATAATTTTGGAGATGCTTTCTTGGTGGCATGCGATCAGGAAGGAAAAGTTGTGGGATACATAATGTGGAGAGTAGAAAAAGTACCTTCTGTTGATGAGTTCAAAATATATAAAAAAGGACATCTGGTTTCCATAGCCGTATCCAAGGATTATAGAAGGCTTGGAATCGCAACAACTTTATTAACAATGTCCATGAAAGAAATCAAAAAATATGGAATTGATGAATATGTCCTCGAAGTAAGAGTGAGCAATACTCCAGCCATTTCCCTATATAAAAAATTTAATTTCTCCATCCATTCCATTAAATATGCTTATTATAGAGATGGAGAAAATGCCTACTACATGATAAGAAAAGCAGATTGAAAATCTCCTGGTTTACCCTATTTCTAAACTAATTCTACACGTTTACTTCAAACATTTCAAGGTTAAAATCATTAATCGGTTCATTTAAAAAATTAAATTTTAATAACTTCTCTTTTCTATTTAACTTCAATTCATCCCTCCAGCTTTTAGCATCGATCTCTCTAATCCACGAATCAATCTTACAATAATATCGTTCATGGGAACGCTTATACCTAATTCTTCAGCCAAAGAAACGATCTTACCGTTCATGAATTCAATCTCTGTTTGCCGCCCTCTTAAAATATCTTGGAGCATGGAGTTCAAATTTTCTCTCGTTTTATCTGCAACTGAGAAAGTGAGCTCCAAGCACTCATTCTTGTCCAAGTTTAAGCCAACAGCATTAGCTACGACTACCGCTTCCTCCACTAAAGAACTTATCAAATCTTTTAATTTAACATCATTCAATAAATCACCGTTCCTCAAGCGCGTTAAAGCGCCTAATGGATTAATTCCAACATTTACAATTACCTTCTTCCAAGCATCGTGAATGATATCGTCAGAGATCTCGCAACCTAATCCACTAGAATCCAGAAGTTCCTTTAATAATCTCAACCCATTTCGCATGTCAAGCTCATCTATATTAACATTCCTTAAGAATGGACTGCCAATCTTGACAAAACCATGGCCTGTATGGATCACTACACCGGGCTTCTCCAATACGGCACCATGAGATGTGATAATGCGAATGATCTTGCTGGCATTGCAATATTTTTTGACAAGCTCCTCGTTTCCAATTCCGTTTTGTAAAATCACAACCCATCGGCTTGCATCCAATAAACCTCGATATTCTTTCAAAATCGTCTCCAAGTCAAAAACCTTAACGCTCAAAATTAAAAAATCAATCTTATTACCATGAGAATCTTCTTCCCATGAAGACGCAATCTCTAACAAATCACTTGATCTAAAAAAAGCTTGAATGCCATCAACTTCTATAATTCTCTCTCCAACCTCGATCTGCAAGCAACCTTCATTTATTGCGTCTGCATGAGCTCGACGACAAGCAAAATAGACCTCAACATCAAAAGCCCCCAATTTTAAGCTCGCTAAATAACCACCAAATAAACTGCCAATTGAACCAGCTCCCAAAACTACTATTTTCACCATTTTTTAAAACCACGCTAAAAAAGTGCTCCAATAATAAATACAAGTGATAAATATTAATTAATAATTAGTTCTAAAAAATTTTAATGACTTCTCGAAAATATATGATGTTAAGACACCTTGAAAAAACGGTCCAAGCTTGTTTGACCAGAAGATAAACGACCTGCCCTCTTATCAATATCTAATGAAGTTATATCTTTAGGATCACGGCGTAAGACTCCGCCTAACTCTTTTATCATCATTAAGGCATTCTTAGCAGCATAACCCGAAAAATGGTTGTTAAAATAAATGCAAATCTTGTCCGCCTTGCCTAAAACGCCTGAACGCAACTGTAATGCCCAGTCTCTTATTTCCTCCTCCTTAAAATAATAATCAAACCAAATTTTCTTACCAAATCCATGAAATCGGACATATGCTAAACTTTTATTCGTGACTTCCATTTTAAGCGGCAATAAGGGTTCCACAACCATGCAATAACTCACGCCTTCACGCCGCAAGAAATCAAATACATCATCTCTCATCCAAGACTCGTGCCGAAACTCCACAACCAAGTTTGACCCTTCAGAGCTAATGTCAATAGGCCATTCGTCAATGAACCTCACTAAATTATCAAAATGTTCATCCCGTCTGAAAGACGGGGGTAATTGGATCAAAAAAGCAAGAAACTTGTCCGAATCTAATAACGGCTTCATCACGCTCAAAAACCTTCTCAAATCATCAGAACATTCATTCAAATCTAATTTTGCTTCATGAGTAATGGTTCTTGGTAACTTCACCGAAAATTTAAAATCCAATGGCGTGCGCTGAACCCAACCATCTACCACGCGATAACTTGGAATGTGATAAAAAGTAGTATTAACCTCCGTGGTATAAAAAACCTCTGAATAATAATGCAAAAAATCTTCCTTGCGCAACCAACAGGGATAAAATGGTCCCACCCACTCATCATAACCCCATCCACTCGTTCCGATTAATAACCTCGGCATCCTCTCAACACCTAAATTACTTAAATATCTATAAATTTTACAAAAAAAATCAAATAAATTCTATAACTTATCCAATTTTAAACTTTTTCTCTCTATACTAAAAAAATCACTATGAATATCCCACGATCTCTATAAACCAACTTAATAAATAAACTTAACAATAAACAATTTAACTTCCAATTTTAATAGTTAATAAAATCTAAAACTAAAAAAAAAATTATAAACCCCTAAAATTCATTAATAACGACTTAATCACCAGTAAACAGATATTTAGAAAAAAAGATCATTCATCTATTTTGATCAATATTATTAAACCACTTGACTCATTCTATTTAAATCTTAATCAGTAATATTTATCTAAAAAATTATAAATATTAAGAACCAATTTTATGCTTTCAAATTTAAAAAATCATATTTTTTTCTTTATATACAAATGTTAATGGCTCAATAGAAAAGAAATAAAAATCTTTAAAATCATAATTAAAAGAAAATTTAATGATTAAATCAAAATCCTTATAAAATGAATAATAAAAAAAATATAATACTCTTTACAGGTCAATCAGGTTTACAAATTGAACACTGTTTAAAAAGAATTAATTTTAAATCTGAAATTCTATCTATTGAAAAGAAGATTTCCGAAATAACCAGCAGGCGATTTAAAGAGGAAATTCTAAGTGAAGTACCGGGAAAAATTCATGAACATTGGGATGATGCTTTTAATCAATGTATTGAATTAATTGATAATAATGAATCAGAATATTATTTCTTAACATTTCATGCTATATATTATCATCAAAGAACACTCAATTATCTCCCTCCAATCAATTTTAATTTAATAAAAAAATTAAAAAATCGTGTAAAATGTATAATCGTTTTTATTGATGATATTTATGATGTGTATTTAAGATTAATAAAGGAAGGAGAAATGTATTCCCATATTCTCAGTCTAGAACCACAAAAAGCATTAATCCAATCAATCTATAATCTAGATAATTTATTAAATTGGAGACAGATTGAAATTGCTTATTCAAGATCAATAGCTAAATTATTAAATATAAAGATGTTTGTAATTGCCATTAAGCATCCTAGATTTATTATAGAGAGAATAATTAAATATCCAATAAATGAATTAGAAATTTATTATCTAAGTCATCCTATCTCTGAAATTAGAAGAAAATTCTCAAATGAATTTCAAACTTTTCCCGGAGAATTAAATAGTTTCTTGAGAAATCTTGAAGATTATCCGAAAAAAATAATATTCATTCCTACTACAATAGATGAATACAGAATAAAGAAAAAAGATAAGGTATATCTTCCAGAACTAAATCCAAGATGGGCTTTATATTTTGATCCAGAAGATTTAATTAATAATTTTACTCAAAACAATCAAGAAATAAATCCATTAAACCCATTAAACTATAATTTTAATTATATAGAGAATCATAATTCAATTAGTGAAAAATCTATTTCTCAATTATTAGAATTATTAAATGATAAAATTTATAGACAAATAGGATGGAGAGATTTAACCTTGGTTGAACAAAGTAAAAATGGACTTATCTTATATAGACCTCATTTTGGCTTTAAAGAAGTAAGTGGAGGGGTTAAAGATGAATTAACTTATAATAAAACACTGTATATACATGGCGAAAAAGAAAGAACTGTATATGTATTAACCTTGGAAAAAGAGTTAATCAAATCAAGAATATTTAAATTTCTTACAAAACTAATAGAACATTTAGAAATAACGATTTCAAATAAAAATATTGAAGAGATCTTTAAACAATTGAAAGATTCTTTTATCAATAATGAAAAATGGATAGAATTTTTCTCTTCAAAATCAAAATGTATGGCCTCTGAACAATTTATTAGAGATAATGTAGAAAATCAGCTTGAGGGAATTAATTATTCTTTTAAAGATGAAATATATGATATCTGTAAAGAATTAAATGGAAGTTTTAAAAAAGGAATTTTTTATAAGGATGAACGGAAAAAAAAGGACGCTTTTCATTACCTTTTAGAATTTTCATTTGATGATATCCTAAAAGACCTAATAATAAATAACGAGAACTATAGAATATTTAATCGATTAAATGAAATTCAATTAAAAGAAATATTTAATAATTAAAGAAAAATTGGTGAAAAAAGAATATGGAGGAAGAAATTCCACTGTTTTTTTATAATAAGAGCGAAGATGACAAAAAAGCTCTTAAAAAATTGATCAAATCAAACATTAAGTGCAAGTTCATAGGACCAATCGATGATAAGGATACACCTTTCTTGTATTATAATACAATGTCATTTTATGGCCTTAAAGCCGTCGAACTTTTTATAGAAAGATGGAAAAAAGAAAATCAAAATTAATACTTTTTAATCTTTATTTTTTTTCTTATTTATTAATTTTGAAAAATTTGTATCTAATTTTTTGTATAAGTCTAAAAAGATATTACTCCAACAGGATCAACAAATTTACCCGAATAAAAAAGAGTATTAAAATCATTTTTTTAAAGTAAATGATTTAAGTCCTATCTCTTCTAACTTTTTTAAATAAAAATCACCTTCAATTTAATACCCAAAATTATCCTAATTTGTTCTAATGAAAAATAACTTAAATTAAAAACTTTAAAACAATTTATAACGAATTAAATAATTCAGCATTCACTTTTGAATTACTTACCAATATATCTCATAGATTTATATTCTAAAAAACGATTAACCTTCCATGCTAAATTAATTAGTTCGTTATATAAAGATGGTTCGCTCTGATTTTGCCTTGAGCTATTTTTTCTTAAAATTATTTTCATTAATACTATAAATAATATATATTGAGCCAATAACATCAAGGTAAAAAAAAATATCAAATATTATCACAAATAAAATTGAATTTAATTCATGATTTCAATTATTAATGATGAATTTGGAATTATAAAAATCTTTAAACCAAATAATCAACTAAGATTAAATTTATTGTATTAATCAAAATTAAAATTATTTCGATTTAATTTAACTCTTGTCAAAATACTGCCTTTTTTACTGACTTGCTCTAATATCTGCAAGCTTGAGTGAAATCTCTTTAAATCTTTGTTCGATTTTATCGTTCGCTAATACATGTTTGGTTTTTTTCAATTTTCTAAAGATCTTGAGCCTATCATCAACGCGAAGCTTATGCAAGTTGTTTAACAAGCTAATCAAAAAAGAAAACAAGACCGGCTTGAAGTCCTCTATCATGTCGTGTTCATGCATGATTTTAAGGATTAAGAGAAATATTAAATACTTGCTCTTGCCTCGCACTCTTGACTTGATAAAATTGAGGAATTTCGGAAAAAGCTCTCGAAACTTATTCATTCGGCTTAATTCTAAAATAATGCCTCGGAAAATGAATAATTTCTGCCTGTCAGAAAATTTAATTACCTTATCCAAGATTATATCAATTTTTTCTTCAAGGACACCGCATTGATTGACTAATGCAATTATTTTCATGAAAGCATTAAATTTAAATTCATGTTTAGTGGGCGTGAAATCTTCCAGTAAAATTAAGCTTGTACTTCTCATAATAGACGTGCATTGGGATTTTAAGCCCAAGTAATTCGCTTCCAGGTTAAGTTCGTATAAAATATCTACTTTCTCAATAGAATGAAGCTTGGTCGCATTTATTATCAACTCGTTTATCATTTCATTCATTAATCCCCTGCGCTTTATTAAATTGATGATCTTCATGAATACCTCCTTGGTATCTTTTTTCCTTAAGAGATTAATGTTTCTAAGGATAATGATTAAGATATTTTTCGAATCATTGTTATAATTGAAAAATTCGATTAATTGTGAAAATAAATTTAAGATCCAAGAATATTTAACGGTTTGGACTAATCTTGGTAAGTTGCTGGTAAAAAATTCTAATGAAGAAAAATCGCTTGCATTCTTCAATATTTCAATGAGGAAACTTGAAAATAGCTTTTTTTTTCTGAAATACTTATCTTCTAGAAGAGAGTTAAGTAGAGCAAAGAAAACTTCTACACAATTTTCTGAATATTCCGAACTTTTTAGTTTTTCAAAAACTTTGATCAATTTTTCATATCTTTCATGCTTTAGAAAATTATGCAACAATTTTAATAATGCAGATTGTATTAACATGAAAAGAGACGGGTCCATTAAATTATCTAACAATAAATTAAAGTAGACTTCCCGCTCTTCACGTGTAAAATCATCAACATTTTCTATTAGGATTGAAAACATTTTTTCTTTTAAATCATTATCAATTAACTCAAGATCTAAATACGAGAATATGCTTTTTAAGGTGTGAAATTTTGGAAAAACCATCTTAAAGAGATAACTCCTAACTTGTTTAAACAAGATAACAATAGCTTCTCTGAATTTTTCATAATTGGAATCGTTCTTGTCAAAAGATTTTATTACATGATCAAATTTATCCATTATTAACTGAAACTTTCTTTTTTTTGAAATCCGCATGTATTCTAAATTACCCATGGAAATTTTAGTTGGATAGCGAACAGAATAGAATCTTGAAATTGATATAGATATTATTTTTTTTTAATTTTATTATTTAACATGCTAAAACACGAGATCATGAGATTGATTAACTTTTCAGGAGATTCATCAGTTAATTCTAAAGAATAACACTCTCTTAATGGAATTATACACTTATCATTAAAAGCCCTAAATATTTTCTCTGACAATTTAATTAACTTAGAAAACTTATGACATTGATTTTCTATAATGATTTTTGAATCTGAAAGCTTTCTTAATAAAATCTCCAAGCCAACAATCTGACGATCTAAATCTAGCTTATTTAAAGCGTCAATAAAACTAAAAGATAAATCCTCGAATAACTCCGTATCTTGAGTCACGTCTAATATGTTCTTATACAGTAAGATAATTCGAGCAGGATTATTTTTAGCAATTTCCATCATCTTTCTAATATAGGACATTAAAATATCCCGTTTATTAGAAATCAATCCAAAACTTTTCGATACTTCAAAAAAAACATTGAAACACTTGCAACTAATCGTAAAGTCTAATTTGAGAATAAAATCAATTACATCTTGAAATATATGGTCCATAACCTGCGTCGAGGGAACAGAATTGAGCAAGCAATTAAAGCTCTCAAAATTAAACCCTTTTATATCATGCAATAATTTTGAAAAAAGGCTCATGAAAACAAATTTGACTTTCTCTTCTAACGTTGAATGAATGTTCATCATTATTATGAGCTTACAAAGCAAGCTAAAACTGAAAAACACTTGAGGTTTAAGTCTAGAAATATGAGCATCCCTTTCTAATTGAAATATCATGTCGTCCAATACTATCCTTAGGTAATTTTTAAAAAGTGCTCTAATGCCTTCTTGATGCGGATATTTCTGAAAAATTGTTATCATGGCACCAAGAGGCTCCAAATAATAATTATATCCGTGAAATGAGGAGATCGCTTTATCCAAGGAATTCTCAATAATTTTTAGAAGTTCTTGAGAAAAAATTTCAAAATATCCTGATTTGTAAAAAGCAAGAATAAAATGCTTTGATAATTGTATCTCATTTTGAGAGTCCACTCCTTTCACGGAATCAGGATAATCCAAAATAATTTTCCTTAAAAATTCAATAATTATTTCTCTTACATCTCTCTCATTAAAAATGTATTCAAAACTCTTAATTGTTGATAATAATTCCCTCGCTCCATTAAATCTTAAGTAATTGAATGCAAGAACATTAACTAGCTCAATTAAAAATGAATCATCATCAATTTTTGGTCCAATTCTTCTCAAAATTTGAAACATGTCTTGAATAGAAAAATCATTGGGAGCTTTAGAAAGGTACATCAAAATTTCAATAATAGCTTCCACTATTTTGTCCTCAAGATTAATGGAACTTAAAAGCCTAAGAAGTATTAACCTCGCTTCATTACTCACCGGAAGAGGAATGGAATCTAAAGATAAAAACAATGACTCCAACTCTTTATTGCTCAAATAATTTAAATATCCCTCCTGCAAGATGTATTCTACAACACTAGAAGAACCGCTCGCAAATCGGCTTGCAATCTCGTCCTTGTAAGAATGGATCGCTAACGGATCTCCTGCTCTCACCAACTCCAACAACAATGGAAATGATAAATTACTGTGCAACACCCTCGTGTCATAACCACTCTCGTACCATGCCTGCAAGTTGGAACAATGACCAAAAAATTCTACTTCCGGGTCCATGCGATAGTGCTCCAACACGCTTCCAAGCCTTTTTTCATTGATTATCTCGACAACCTCATCAATCGAATTTACCTCATCAAATCTGCCAATCTCTCTCCCGGGAAGGTTCAAGATCAAGAACCTACATTGGCGGAAAAGCTTATTTTTAATGTAAATATTTGTTTGGCCCCACTCTAATTTCACTGTCAAGAAATTATTAATCTTATAAATCTTAATGTTAAACGACCCTCCTCTTAATATCAATCTTACTTTTGTCTGTTGATAATTATATTATCGATAAATTAATTTTTAAATCTAAGGACTCCTTAAAATAAACTTTCATCCCTGAAATTCTTTAATAACAAAGCTAACCAAAAATAAAAATGCCCCCCAAATTTCAAAAAAAACACGCATCATTATTAAAAAGAGAAGTTCCATTGCCTCCAAAATATTATTGTAAGCAAAATTAATAACGCTAACTAACACCATGAACCATAGCCTTAACAACAATAATCACTTGAATTAGCACAAGATAACTTTAATGAAAAAAAAAATTAAATGAAAATCATCGACACTATCGTAAAAGAAACAGAAAATCACTCATGGTAACCTTTACCCAACTGGCTGCGCTAAATAATGTGAAATAGCAAAACACTCTTTTTTTTACAAGAGTGTCCAAAAAAAAAAGATCAATTAACTGACCCCACTGGTGAAAATCAAAAAACCAATAAATCATTGACCGTCTTGTAAAAAGAATACAAGTTCACGGGGGCTTCCTGCATCCCAACACCCAAATGTTCCGTTACTTCAAAATTTTTTTATTTACAAGCATGTCCAAGAATAAGAAAAAACAAGATTATAGACAAATCTGTAAATAAATAAACCCCCGATCTCTGTTTTTACAATTTAAAGTAATGATGAAATCAAGAAAATTCACATCATCTTTTTCTATATTTTAGCTAAATCTTTTCCTTTGCGTGTTTATTCCTCTAATTTTTAAGTTTTAAAATTTATTTTTCCAAACTAATGATTTTTTTAAACATGTTTAAGACTTTTAACAATTCACGTGTCAACTTGAACTTAGATCATTTAATTCTAATATACATAAACTTCTGAAATCCTTTCTTGAATTTTAATCTAAAAATTTAATTTTACTTAAATTTTTAAGGAGAAATATATTCTGGGTTCTTTTTAAAAAAATCTAATAATTTTTTTCCTTTGTCCGTTATTATATAACAATAACCTCTCCTTGCTCCTTCATCTATCCAGCCCGTTTTTTTAATTAATTCATAAGTTTCCAAAGACTCAAGGTATCTATAAAAATGTCCGCCTTTTATTCCTACATTTTTTTCTTTTAAATATAAAAATAAATCTTTTGTAAAGATTTTTGAATGTATATAAATGAAATTTAATATCATTAACGACTTTAAATTTATAATTCTTTTTATAGGACTTTTTCTACTTAAATCTATTTTAAACATTGAATATATAGAAAAAAAAAGAATTTTTAAAATTTACCTAAAAAAGGTAAAATTATATTTTTTGTCGATTTTAATATGAAATCTTGATAATATAGAATTAATTTTTAAAAAATAAAGAGAATTAATTTGTTTCAATAAACAACAAAAAAAGATTAAAGTTAAGCTAAGTTTAGAGAAATTTGCGTGAAATTTATATATTTAAAGAATATATTATTATACGAAGTTTATTTTTTTTTTTATTTAAATATCTTGAAAAAACTAAATTAATACAATCCATTTGGTTAGAACAAACATGATGAAAAAATATTTTCATTTAGAACCTAAATCAGTAACAGTTAATGATATCATCTTTAATGAAACAGAATTGCCACAAATTCTCGATATAGGTGATTCTGCCAATAATGTAGTATATATCCTCCATAAATACTTGAATAATTATAAGATTGAACAAAATGACATTAAAATTCTGGAAAGATTTAAAAAAATTTTGGATGATGGAGAGAAGGGAAAAAAAATTGTAAAGGAATTAAGATTTAATGGTTCTGAATCGAAAAATATCTCGCTTTATGGAATATTACTAAAATTATTTAGCATTATCCCATTAGACTTCGAATTAAAAAAGGATGAAATAGGAAACATGATTCCTGAATTAAAAAATATGATAAATGAATTAATTACAATTATAAAAACTAATAAAGCATCTAAAGAAATTAATAAAAGAGACGAATTTTTTGAAAAACTCATGACTTTCTTATCAAATTTAGTTGAGAGCATTAAAGAATTAAATTATAAATTAACAATTTAATTTCACTTACAACAAAATTCTTTTAAAATATTATGAATATAACACCTATTTCTTTTGAAATTACATATCAAATATTAGAATATTTTGAATCTACCATTTCAGAATTAAAAATTAATAAATATCCTTCCATTCAAGACGTTAAAGTCCTATTTCATTATCTTAACAAAATTATAAAAAAATCAAAAAAATACATTGAAAGCCTTAAAAATGACTTTTTAAAAGAAGCACAAAAGGAAGAAGGAAGAAAATTAGATTTTTTAAAAACCATTGTAAATAAAAACTATTTCTTTTTTAATAAATTAAAATTCATGATACGCATTTTATATGCATTACAATTTTCCAATCTCAATTTTATTAACTATGATTGTTATGAAATTATAAATTATATTAAAAAATTATTATCATTAAAAAATAAAAAGTTTACAAATAAACAAATTTTTTGCATAATTTCAGCAAGTCTAAACTACATTTCATTCAATTGGGCTTCAAATATTTTTGACGATTTAAAAAATTTCTATTTTGATAATGATCCGGATAAAAAAATAGAGTTTCCAGAATTTATACTCATTAGATTCCCTTTTTTATTCAAGGATAACTTTTTAATTAAAACAATCTTATTCCATGAATTCTCTCATGAAATAGATAAAATCCTAGATATTTCAAATTCGTTAACTATTGATCTAAAACCTCATAAAGAGAAACTAGATACTCACGATACCATGTATGTTAAATTTACAAAAATTCTCGAAAATTGGAAAACAGAATTAATAGCAGATTTAATTTCTACTAAAATAATTGGTCCTGCCTTTAGATCTTCTTTAATTTATTGGAGCCTTTTTGAAGAATACGATAAAAGCTCAGA
>Ga0190360_1000639_pt1 | contig 19175 bp, 7 predicted proteins | sample 48721834_MG_FD_161271 | JGI IMG/M metagenome (GOLD analysis project Ga0190360, IMG submission 161271) | Hydrothermal vent microbial mat bacterial communities from Southern Trench, Guaymas Basin, Mexico - 4872-18-3-4_MG | ecosystem: Environmental > Aquatic > Marine > Hydrothermal vents > Microbial... | reverse complement strand
AGTTGAAAGCCAGAATGGAAGAAATAGAATAAAGAGCACAGATGCCACAAAATCTCAGATAGCTGATTGGCTTAAGGCCAAAAATCTCAAATCCGATTAACTTTGCCAAAATACCAACAATAAGCACTACTATGCCCACATAGAAAAAAATCAGGAAAAGTGTTTTGAAACTCATCTTCCCCTCCCTTCTTTTGATAATTCCTGCACACGACTTAATTTACTAATTTCGAAACCATAAGCAAATCACTTCCTAATTTCCAATATAGTGCGCGAAATTGGCATGTTAAAGTTTATTCAAAGAGTTTTTGGGGTGAGGCAGTGTAAATTTAATTGTGTTTGGTGAGATAAATTATAAGAGCAACCTTCTGTGTAATTTGAATTTTAGGAGAGAGAAAGAAGATACTGAAGGTTATCTTATGTTTCTTTCTTTCTCTTGCACAACCTGCATAAGGTATTTTTACGTATTTCTTATCCAGGTGCGATTGAATTTACACTACCTCTGATTGTAATTGTTGAAGCTTTTATCCCTGTTAAAAACTGCGTATTACAAACTTTGAGCAGTTATCGTTGAATCTGGAGTAAGAATGTGGGGTAGCTGGGATTATAAAAAGGCTTGTGGTTTTTTCTGTTTTTTGATATATTATTTCCAGATTATTGAAACGTTATAGTAGTGTTGATATGGCGACTATAAAAGAAGTGGCAAAAAAAAGTGGGGTGTCGGTAGGAACGGTTTCTGCTGTTTTAAGAGGGGAATCCTGGGTTACTGAGGATACCAGAAGGAAAGTTTTAAGGGTTGTTAGAGAGTTAAATTACAGGCCGAATCCACTTGCAAGGAGTTTGAGGACCCAGAAAACGGGGGTGATTGGACTTGTGGTTACAGATATCACCAACCCGTTTTTTTCTCTGATTGTGCGTGCTGTTGAGAATTATCTCAGAAAGTATAATTTTAACATTATTCTGTGTGATACGAACGAGGATTATGCTATAGGGGTGGATGTAGTGCGTGTGTTGATAGACAGAATGGTTGAGGGGATCATTCTCGTAGGTGATATATTACCGGAGGAAGAACTCGAGGAAGTTATAAATACTACCCATGTTCCTATTGTAGCTGTGGAAAGAGATTATGGTAATATATATGAGTTGTCTATGGTTCTTGTGGATTCTGTGAAGGGAGGATATATTGCTACCAGGCATCTCTTGAATCTTGGGTATAGGGACATTGCCATAGTAACAGGACCAATAGAGAGTGAGAGGAATTATTCGAGTATTGGTAGGCTGGAAGGGTATAAAAAAGCTTTAAGGGAAGAGGGAATAGAGCTTAAGCCTGAGTTCATAGTAAAAAGTGATTTTACTTTTAACGGGGGCTACACTTCTGTGAAAGCATTTCTCGAGAAAGGTTATAAACCGAGAGCTATTTTTGCATCCAACGATCTTATGGCAATAGGAGCTATGGTGGCGATTAAGGAGAAAGGTTTTAGGATTCCGGATGAGATAGCGGTTGTAGGATATGATGATACTCCTGAGGCATCGTTCACGGAGCCGCCGCTAACCACTGTTCACCTTTCTATGGAGGAGCTTGGGACGCAGGCAGCCAGATTTGTTGTGGAGAGTATTAAGGATAGAGATTTTGTTCCACGTAAGTATATATTGCCCGTCGACATAGTAATAAGAGAGTCCTGCGGGGCGTTCAAGATAAAGGGGAAGTAAGAGAGTTGAGGGTTTTGTGAGGATAGAGCGGTGTTGTCAAATGTTTTACTGAAACGATTCATAAATATAGATGTGGAGAATTTATGTTTAACGAAGAAAAAAGAAATGGAGGGGGAGATAATGATGAGTAAGTTAGTTAAAGTTGCAGCGTTGAGTTTGTTTTTTGCATGTTTTGTAGCAGTTTCAGGGCAGGAGAATCTTGTTTTGAATCCAGGGTTTGAGGAGGGTACAGGTGAGTATCCGGATAATTGGAATACTTATATTCAGAGTGGAGATGCCAGTTATGTTAGTTTTAGCTGGGTAACTGATGTAGTACACTCTGGTTCTAAATCGGTGTGTATTGTGCATACCGATAGTGCGATGTCTTCTTTTTATCAAAAAGTTCCAGTGAAACCGAATTATATCTATAAGGTTTCCGGGTATATTAAGACCCAGGGGGTGGAAGCTGGAGCAAACTGGTGGGAAGGCGGTGCTCAATTGAAGGTTGACGGAGATGTTACAGGTAATTGGTGGGATAATATGACCAGTAGGTTGTACGGAGATAACGACTGGACTTATGTAGAATTAGAGGTTACGACTACAGAGGATGCGGATACTATTGAGGTACACTGTAAGCTCGGAGAGGGTTTTGCGATAAAAGGTACTGCATGGTATGATGATATCTCGGTAACTGAGGTGAAAGCTGTTGGTCAGTGGTTTGAAAATGGGGATTTTGAAACGGGAGACCCTACTGATCCCTCTTTCCCTAAGGGGTGGTATGTATCATCCAATTCCGGTGATCTTGGTACGGCAACTCTTGATGAGACAGTTTTTCATGGGGGTAGCAAATCTTTAAAGCTTATCAGACCACTAAACAAGGACGGCGAGATTATGCTTCAGCAGGATAAAGGTCCGGAACCAGTCGGCCTCGTTGATGGGGCGAGATATAAGTTCAGTGGTTGGATCAAGACACAAGGAGTTCCAGATGGAGGAAGAGGCGCATGTTTCATAACGGCGTGGGATAACCATACCATAGGGAATACAGCGTTGCATGGAGATAATGATTGGACTTATATTGAAGAGATAGTCACTTACAAGGAAACTGGATGGGGTGCGTGGAGAATTTATCTTGGCATAGACAGCTCTGCTACATCGGGAGAATGTTATGCGTGGTTTGATGATGTAAATATTGAATTTATAGGAATTCCTCCTGGTGCACCATCGAACGCTGATATTGAATATAGAGACGGACAGATTACCTTAACATGGGAACCTGCGCAGCAGAATACCAATCCAATTGCTTACTACATAATAGAGAAAATTGCGATTGATGATACCACGGGAAATATTATTAGTAATCCCGGCTTTGAGATTCCCAATTCAGACTTTTCTTTCCCTGATGGATGGTATACATGGGATTGGGGATCCAGTCCAGCAACCACATTTACCTGGGAAACAAGTGGTCAACATAGTGGAGACTTCTGTGTAAGTGCTGAGACCGATAGTAACGGTTGGGGTATGATTTATACCTCGATTTACCCAAGTGATCTTCCCTTGGGGAAACCGGGAGTTGTATTGCTGAGAGGTTTTGTTAAAACGCAGGATGTTTCTGGAGGGCATGGAGCATATATCGGATTTGGTTATGGTACAGAGATTACCGATGGGATTTTTGGTACAAATGACTACATTAAAGTATACGACTATGTATACGTTGACGCTCACAAATATTTATGCTGCTTATTGGGTAGATTAGGAGAAAGGGTAAAGGGAAAGGCGTGGTTTGATGATGTTACGGTTACTCCATTTAAGCAGATCGGTCAAACCTCTTCGAATAGCTTTGTCGATACAGACGTGATTTCTGACACTGTTTATGTTTATGCTATTAGAACGGTTGATACAAAAGGGCTGGTATCCGAACCTGTGATATTTGAAGCGGATCTAAGACTTCCAGAAAGAGTTACCTTGGTTTCACCTGAAGATGGTGTCCGTATTGCTGAACCTGTACTTGAGTGGGAAAGAGTACTGGGAGCAGATGGATATTACGTGGAAGTGAAAAAGTCTGGTAGTATTGTCTGGTCTGCGGATAATGTCACTGAAAACCATGTAGTAATACCAGAAGATGTTCTTCAAGATGATAGCACCTATACTTGGACTGTACAGTATGTTGTCAATGGGACATATTCTGATTTATCAGAGGAGAGAAGTTTCATTTATACAAAATGGCCTGAAGAGTTTCTCTACATATCCGATTCCACTGCCGTGTTCTGGAAAAATGGATGGGGTGATGGGTATATTGACAAAAGTAATGATGGCAATCCTATTACGATTGGAGGGAAAGTTTTTGAGAAAGGTCTCGGATTGCATGCTCCTGCAAAGGTTGTTTATAATATCCCGGCTAATGTAAACTGTTTTATGGCGTACATAGGGCATGATGATGAGGCTGCTGGTGGCAATGGTGTAATCTTTAAGGTAGTTGTTAACGAAGATACGCTTTTTGTAAGTGAGCCGAAGTGTTGGGGTGATCCTGCAGAGCTTATAAGAGTCTATTTTGGTGAAATGCAGGCTGACTCATTGCAACTAATTGTTGATGAGATTGGCGGGGATATGGGATATGATCACGCTGATTGGGCCATGCCAATACTTTATAAGAAGGAAGAAGTAGGAATTGATGGGGACGGTATTTTTGTGCCTATGGAAACGAAATTGATAGGTAACTATCCGAACCCATTTAATCCGACGACCAAATTTGTATTTGATCTGGCTTCCAGGGAAAAGGTAACAATTTCAATCTATAATATTCTGGGACAGGAAGTTGCCAAGGTGGTAAATAAGGTCTTTCCTGCTGGTAGATATGAGGTAATATGGAATATAAATGAAACCAATCTAGGTAAAGAGCTGCCCTCGGGTGTTTATTTCTGTAGAATGAAAGCTGGAGATTATGTAAAGGTAAGGAAGATTATGATTTTGAAGTAGTGCGGAGCTGCGGAGCTGGGCTCCCTCTAAAAAGAGGGAGCCTGTGGCTCTCTCCTCAGGGTGGAATCTGCTTCTTGAAGCTTTAGAGAGGGGTTTATTTCTAAATGAATAAACAGGGTGGATGATGAAGTTTGAAAGATGTTTTTGGGTGGCATTAGCCACGTTAGCTATGGGGTTTTTTATAACTGGTGGAGTTGTTGCACAGGGAAAGATTTACGAAGGGCCTGATGATCCTGCTGGTGACATTGCGGCTATAAGGGAAGGGTATATGAATGGTAACAGGGTGTTACTTTACTTTAAGAATACCACGGAGCTTGCATATTGGCCTAACAATAGTACCTCCAGGTGGCCAAATGATAACACAGGTTTGGGAATGCTGGATGGTGTTGCACTGTACGTTGGAGCCAGAGTATATGTGAGGGTGATAGAAGGGCCACAACCTAAATATATTCCGGTATGTGATCCAGATAGTGTGGAATATTATGATGCAAAAGGTGAGCTGGATACTTTATACTTTATTCAAACGAATTTCAGGCAAGGAATGGATTCAAATGATGCAGGGACGGTTCTGTGGGGTTTGTATCCTGTCTTTGGCTATTTTAATGAGAATAGTGAATATCCTGCAATGAGCAACAAGCCTGAGTCATGGCCTCCCAATGGGTGGCCTTCCCGTGGGGATCAACTGAAGTGGCCTGGTGAATGGGATGGTAGATTTGGAAGAGGTGTAAAGTATGCTGACTTGGAGACTTATTTCGTTGTTAATGACGCCCAGGACCAGGAATATCTTGTACCCGATGCTCCTGTTAAGTATTATCCCCGGCCTGGTGTTAAAATAGGTGACAAGCGGCCCGATGTGACAATTCAGAAGGGTTTCCCCTGGGGAGGAATAGGTATCAGAGTTAAGGTAAGAGGTTATCAGTGGAATAATGTTCAGGCAAGAGATGCTATTTTCTGGGAATATGATATTTCTAACATTTCAGACTATGACCTTCTGGATGTGGCTTTTGGTTTTATGACTGATACGGGAATTGGGCATAAAGGTTATAGTTGTGATCAGGATGATCTGGGATATTTTGATGATTATGTGGATATGGCGTATTTCTGGGATACGGATGGTATAGGGACAGGTGGTATTAGAACGGGTATAATGGGTATTGCCTTTCTTGAGAGCCCGGGGAAATTTGATGATGGTATAGACAATGACGATGATGGTTTGATAGATGAACGGCGGGATAATCCTGCTGGAAATATAGTGGGACCTTATTACGGAATAGCTGATCTTGATAAGTTTTTGAAATGGTATGGCCTTGATGAGGAAGACCTTCGGGAACACTATGAGGGAGATGAGGATCAAGATTGGATAGATGGAAACGATGAAAATCATAATGGTGTGTATGATGAGGAAGAATTTCCTGGAGATGATGTTGGTCTTGATGGTGTAGGTCCTGGTGAACTGAATTATACCGGTCCTGATCCCGATGGGTCAGAGTGTAATCATAAACCGGATTTTTTAGAGGGGTATGGATGTGAGCCTAATTTTAATGCAACTGATATTTCAGAATCCGATATGATAGGTTTAACATGTTTCAGAATGTATGATGAACCGCCTTTTGATCAAGCTCCTTTTGCGGCACAAGACAAAGAAACCTTTGAGGTATTGAGTGCCCACGAGTTGATCGAGTGGACAGGCGTTGTGGGAAATCTTTATACATTGTTTGGGACAGGAACTTTTACTCTGTATAAGGGAAGGACAGAAAGAATTTCTATGGCTATCTTACACTCGTTTGATGATCTGAGTGGTTTGCAATCGGCAGAACATGCGGCTCCATCGCTATTCCAGAAGAAACAAATTGTTCAGGGAATCTACGAGAGCGATTACAGATTTGCGCAACCTCCGAAAATGCCGACTCTTACTGCCATACCGGGAGATGGTAAAGTTATTCTTACATGGGATGATGTAGCAGATAGACTTACAAGGGAGCCATTACTCAGAGGGGTCAACGATTTTGAAGGATACAAATTATATAAGGCTACTGATAAGCACTTTCAGGATGCAGAGCTTATAACTGATATGTATGGAAGTAAAATTGGGAAGAAGCCGATTTTTCAGTGTGATCTGAAGGATGGGAAGAAAGGTGCCGCTGATTTTGTTGTGTTCAATGGTGTCTGTTTCTACCTTGGTGATGACACTGGGATTCAGCACTACTTTGTTGATTACAATGTTGAAAATGGGAGAACTTACTACTATGGTTTGACAGCTTATGATTATGGTATAGATGGGGAAGAGGTGGATATTATGCCTTCGGAAAACAATCTTGTGATAGAGCTGGATGAAAGTGAAAATATTGTAGCTGTTGGGAGGAATGTACAGGTAGTCGTCCCGCGTAAGTCTGCAGCAGGTTATGTATCCCCATCGATTGACATAATTGAGGAAAAAACTTCTCTTGTTGGCACCGGGGAGATAATTCCGGAGGTGTTAAATGATGAGCTGGTTGACCCGGATGCTGAGTATGTTGTCAAGTTTCTGATTGATACTTTGGGATACCTGAAGCCTGTTGAGGCTTTTAGGTCGAAATATGATTTGTCTTATGTAAACTACGGTTATTATGTGAAAAAAGGGGATTCAGTTATTTATAAAGAGAGCCCTGAGAAATTTTTCTCTAATAATATTCAATATTCATCGGCGGGCAAGTATTATTATCTGAATAAGGAGGTTGTATCGGATCCTTTTGATGGGTTACAGCTTCGTATAAGAAGTGTTTTAGAACCTGAGTTTGATTTTGAAAGGACAGGATGGATAAAGGGGAGTGCCCCGATTGTCGTTATGCCCTCTATGGAGGAATCCAGGTACTACCCGTGGACGTATGATATAGTTTTTACAGGTGATGATTCATATGTTTCTAAAGTTTCTGCTACGAGGGGAATAAAGAATTTAGAAGGGAAAGAGATTAATGAGAAGGCACTTCTTGGGCAAAAATTAAACTTTTATGTTCTTATAACAAGTTTCAAAAACGAAGAAGGTTTATATGATACACTTGACCTTGTGGTATATGATTTGAATGGTGACTCTGTGTACAGTGTAGAAGACGATGTAGTTCTTGCGGGGCATACAATTGCTTTTGGTTCTAACGTATACTGGGTTGGTACTGTATTCTCGATAGATTTAAGAGAAGCATATAAACAGGGGAAGATGCCTGTGAACGGGGATATATACCGGGTGGAGTTTAAAAGACCGTTTATTGAGGCTGATTCTTTAGTTTTTAGAGTAAAACCTGCTGTTAATGTTGATAAAAATAAGCTTAAAAATGATATGGAAAATATAAAAGTAGTTCCCAATCCTTATATTGCTACGAACGAAATGGAGCCTGCTGTATATAATCCATTTCTTAATCAGCCCAGGAGATTGATGTTCACCAATATTCCAGCTAACTGTGTTATCAAAATCTTTACATCAAGTGGCGTACTCATTGACGAAATAAATGTAGAGAATGAGCCCAGTAATGGTATTGTTCACTGGGATATGTTAACCAGGGAAGGGCTCGAAATCGCTTCTGGCGTCTATATCTATTATGTGAGGTCAAAGGTAACTGGAGAAGTTAAGATGGGGAAATTTGCGGTGGTAAAGTGAGGATGAGGTGGAAAAAATGATTAAAAGATTATCTTTTCTGCTGGTTTTGATTTTTATGTTTTGGGCTTTAGCTCGGGCTCAGGTAACAGGGAAAATTTCGGGTGTTGTTACTAACGCGGAGACTGGAGAGCCTTTAGTGGGCGCTCAGGTTATGATAACCTCAAAGTGGGTTGATGATAGGGAAGTGAAACTTAGCTACATAATGGGAGCTGTTGCAGATAGGAGTGGTCGCTTTTTTATAATAAATGTTCCCCCGGGTTTTTACACTGTTAAGGTGCAAATGATGGGTTTTGAGACCGTTGTATACAAAAAATTTCAGGTTTCTGTGAACAGAACTGCAGAGCTCAACGTGAAAATGAAACCTACGGTTATAAAGGGAAAAACTATTGTAGTTAAAGCAGAAAGAGTTGAGATTAAAAAGGATCAAACAAGTTCAATAAGGAATGTATCATCAAAGACCATAGAAAAGCTGCCTGTGGAAAGCGTAGATCAGGTGGTTTCGATGCAGCCAGGTGTTGTTGTGGGGCATTTTAGAGGTGGAAGAACAGGCGAAGTTCTTTATTTACTGGATGGGATACAGGTTAATGAGTCTTTTGGGTATGGTAAGGCACTTGATGTTAATCCGGATGTAGTTGAAGAGGTTGAGGTTATAACCGGGACTTTTAATGCGGAATATGGTCGGGCAATGAGCGGGGTGGTGAATGTTGTAACCAAGGAAGGAGGAAATAGTTTTAGAGGTATGCTCTCTTTGAATGCTGGTAATTACGTAACTACTCATGATAATATATTCATTGGATTAAAGCCACTTGAGATAAGGGCCAAAGATCTTTATTTCTCTTTATCAGGTCCACTACGCAGGAATAGATTATTTTTCTTTGTCAACGGTCAGCTACGCAGCAATCTTGGGCATTTGAATGGCATATATAGATTTAATGTTGATGATTATAGTGATTTTCATGGGGATTCTACGGAGTGGTACAGTGAACATACCGGTACAGGGGAATATGTTCCGATGGACTGGAGTGAAAATACGAGGATATTTGGGAAAATAAGTTGGAAAGCTGGTTCTCGAACAAAAATATCTCTAATATCAAATTATGGAAGGAGCAGGTATCAGTATTATGATCACTCTTTCAAATACAATCCCTATGGAAGGGCTACAGATCATAGCAATTCTCAGATGCTCGCATTGCTTTTAAACCAGTCTTTGAGTAGTTCAATGTTTCATGAATTTAAAGTATCGTGGATGAGAACTTATTTCGGTAGTTATGTTTATAAGGACCCAACGGATAAAAGGTATGTTCATGATGGGTACATGCGAAGTTTTGGGTGTGGATTTTACACTGGGGGACAGCAAAAACACCACGTAGAGAGAGTAACAAAAGATTTTAGTGTGAAGTATGATTTAACAAAACAGCTTAATATCAATCACTGTTTCAAAACGGGATTCCTCTATACTTCGCATTATCTATACAATAGCAGTAAAACGATAAGAAACAAGTATGAGGGTAGTGATATAGCGAATTACTTTTATTATGACTCTACAAAGGGTGAGGTAGTTTTCCCATATTACGAGCCAGTGATTCTCCCAGATTCCACTCTTTATTCGGATATCTACACAAAAAGACCCTTTGAATTTTCCTGGTATATTCAGGATAAGATGGAATTCGAAGAGATGGTTATAAATGCCGGAGTGAGGTTTGATTATTTTGATCCTAATACGGTTTATCCTTCTCAGTGGAGAAACCCTGCCAATCAGCTTTATTTTGAGGATCCTGAGAAAATGAGCAAGTTTATTAAGGCTGACCCTAAGTATCAGTTAAGCCCCCGTATTGGTATTTCATATAGGCTTGGGAGGGCTGCTCTTCTGCACTTTTCCTACGGGCATTTCTTCCAGATGCCGCCACTGTATTCTATGTATCAAAATCACGACTTTGTTGTTCCTCCCTACGACTTTGCTACGGTGATGGGTAATCCTCAGATAAGAGCCCAGAAGACTGTTCAGTATGAGATTGGATTGTGGCAGGAATTGACTGCCAACATGAATCTGGAAGTGGTGGTTTTTTACAGAGATATTTATGATTTATTGAGTACAAAGGTTATTACGACTTTTAATCAAATAAGGTATGGGTTGTATACAAACAAGGACTATGGCAATGCGAGGGGTTTGGAATTAAAATATGATTTTGAGTATGGTAAACTTCTTGTCTCTGCCTCGTATACATTTATGTATACCCGGGGTAATGCTGATTCCCCCACTTTTAGTTTTGATAGAGCGGGTAATAATATGGATCCAGTGAATAAGTTTATACCAATGTCATGGGATCAGAGGCATACAGTTAATATTGCTGTTAGTTATTCTTCACAAAACGCTGGTTCGACTGTACGTGTAAGGTATGATTCTGGAACTCCTTACACGTGGACTCCGATTCCAGAAAACCCGCTTTCAAGTATAAATATACTTCCTAACAATGATTACATGCCTTACAGAGTGAATGTTGATCTAAATGCGTATTATAATTTCATCAGGGGCAACAGATTTTGCGTGGGAGTTAAACTGCTTATCTACAATCTTCTGGATAGGTTAAACGAGGTGTGGGTGTATGGAACTACGGGGAGAGCTTACACTGTTATAGCAAGGGAGAATGAGATAGAGAATCATAAGAGTAACTTCAATGATTATTGGGATAGAATCAAGAATCCTGCTATGTTTTCCGCACCAAGGTTTGTAAAGTTAGGTATTGAGGTAAAGTTTTATTAAGTAAGAAGGGGAGAAGTAGATGAGAAGGTTGGACAGAGTGCTTTTTCTTTTGTTTTTATCAATTTCTGGCATAGTGGGTGCTCAGAAGCCAATGAGAGTGGGGACAACAACAGCGAACTTTCTGGAATATGGGTATGGCTCTGCTGCGTGTGCTATGGGTGATGCTTATGTGAGTATGACCGGAGATGTATCCTGTGTGTACTGGAATCCTGCTGGGCTTGGGTATTTGGAGAGAGGAGAAGCTTTGTTTTCCTATCAGCCATGGATTGTAGGGATAAAAACCTCTTTTGTATCTGTAGGGATTCCGCTTCAGAGAATAGGAGCTTTTGCTTTTAATGTTATAAGTGTGAACTATGGAGAAATGGACGTTACTACCGTGTCCAGACCAGAAGGCACGGGCGAGAAATTTTCTCCTTCAGATGTAGCAGTTTCTATTAGTTATGCTAGAAAGATAACAAATTGGTTTGCCTTTGGGTCGAGTTTTAAATATATAGCTTCTAATATACTTCATATGAAGGCTTCAGCTATGGCTGTTGATTTAGGAGTTATTATAAATACAGGGTTTTATTCTGTGACGGGGAGAAAAGAAGATGGTTTAAATATAGGAATGAGTATATCAAATTTTGGAACAAAAATGAGGTACGATGGAATTGATCTACTAAGGCTTATAGATATTCTTAAAGATGAGGAAGGTAATTATGCGAATGTGAAGGGTAAATTTGCGCTGGAGGCGTGGGAGTTACCAGTAATTTTTAGATTGGGGATTTCAGCAAAACCGATAATTAATAGATTAGGTGAGATAGTCCTTTCCGTGGATGCTATTCATCCCAACAATAATTGTGAATATGTTAATATGGGGGTTCAGTACAGCTTCCGTTTTTCTACTACTGGGACATTATATTTGAGAGCAGGATATAAAGCTTTGTTTATGGAAAACTCTCAATATAGTATGTCTTATGGCGGAGGCATAAAGTTAAATTTTCTTGGGAATAGAGAATTTAGGATAAATTATTCTTTCAGAGATATAGGAATTCTTGGAAATACTTCAACTTATGAAATGATCATATCATTTTGATGTTTATGGAAAAAGTGCTCTTGAAGAGAAAACTTATAATAGCTTTTGCATTCGTTGGTGTTTTTTCTTTGCTATTGCTATTGCTATTTTACAGGAAACCGGTGCAGCTGGAAGAGGTCATACTTGCGAAGGTAGCCGATAGGGACATCTCGGTTGCTGAATTTATCAGGCGTGCGGAGTATACCATAAGACCGAGATATTGTAAAGGTAACTATAATGTCCATAAGAAAATTATTCTTAATTCCCTGATTGCAGAGAAACTTCTTGCTATTGAGACAGAAAAGAATGATCCTGATGTTATTGAGAATGAACGAATTCTGAATTATTTGAAAGGACGTAAAGAGCAGGCTATGAGGCAGTATATGTATTATGATGTAGCGGTAAAGAAGGTTAAGCTGGATTCTTCTCTTGTGAGGAGGACCTTTCGGCTGGCTGGTAGAAGATATCGGATAAAATACTTTTTTGTGGATGATTCGGCTGTTGGTTCCTTAAAAAAAGATATTGCGACAGGTAAGGCAAGTTTTGATAGCTTGTTTCAAAAGTATTCTACTTCGAAGGCTATGTATAAGGATTCTTTGTTTTTTTACCCCTTTACTCAGGATCCAGTGGCAAAGTATTTTTATACGACTTCTGTCAAGAAGGGGGAGATTGTCGGTCCAATAAAGATTGACGGTAGTGGAAGTGTTGTCATTATGGTGGAGGGCTGGAGGGAGAGGCTTGCTATTACAGATACAGATAGGCTTAAAAGGCAGGAGGATGTTCAAAAGTGGCTTACAGATATAAAGGCAGCGCAGATATATGAGGGATTTGTGAAGGATATTATGAAAGGCAAGAGTGTTCATTTTAACTCTGAAGTGTTTCGTAGGGTTGGTAAGTTGCTTATGCCAGTTTACTTTCGTATGAAAAGAGTCGAAGGCGAATTGTTTTTAAATGCGACATTTGGAAAAAACGTTGAGATAGGAGATACTTTGCTTTTGCATTTCAAGGATAAAATAGCTGATCTGAGGAATGAGATTTTTTTTAATGTTGATGGTAAGGAATGGACTGTTGGGGATTTTGAAAAAGAGCTTCAAAGACATCCACTTGTTTTTAGGAAAAAATCTATTTCTCCTCAGGAGTTCCCTGAACAATTTAAACTAGCGGTTGTGGATATGATAAGAGATTACTATCTCACAAAGGAAGCGTACAGGCGAGGTTATGATAGGGTTAATGTGGTGAAGAGGGTAGAGGATATGTGGAGAGATGCTATTCTAGCTGAGTACGGGATCAGGAAATATCTGCGGGGGAAAGGGATCGGTTTACCCGAAAAGTATGAAGAAAGATATAAAATTATAGAGACCTATATAAATCCTTATGTGGATAGCTTGCAGAAAAAGTATGATAGCGAGATAAGTGTGAATCTTGATGAATTTGAAAAAATAAAACTTACAAGGATTGACATGTTTGTATTGCAATTTAATGTTCCTTTTCCTGTGGTAGTTCCACCTTTTCCTGAGGTTACAACAGACTACAGGTTGGACTACGGAAGGAAAATGTAGTTTTTGTATGATGTTTTGGGCTGAGTTCTATAGAGATGAGAAGGTAAGGAGAGGAATATGAAAGGCGATATGTTGAAAAGGTTGGTTGTAATTTCTTTGGCTGGTGGTCTTCTAATTCTGAGTTTTGTTTTTGGAGAAAATAAAAAGGATAAGCAAGGAGTAGTGGACTATGAAGCGATTAAGGAGCTTAAGAGATTCAGAACTGTTGATTATGATTATGGAACGTTTGATAAGTATGCTAAGAGTACAATATTTGATGATGAGTTTCAAGTGAATACAATCTATCAGTCATACAATTATGGGGTAAGGTCTGATAGCAATATTGTATTGATTATAAACCAAAAGGTCTATAATCCAAATACTATGGATGAGTTTGAGACTTATAAAAACAATGTGGAAGAAGAAGGATATAGCATCAAAATATGCCTTGCTAATAATGTGGTTGATCCTACCCCTTTGAGAGATTACCTTAGAACTGAGTGGGAAGAGAGTAATATAAATGGGGCTTTTCTGGTGGGGCAATTGCCTGTGGCGTGGTATGAGTTGCCGATTTACAATGATGATGAGGATACAGTGGGTTGGGATGAATTCCCCTGTGATTTGTTTTTTATGGACCTGGATGGGGATTGGCTGGACGACTTTCGAGAAAATCGTGTGTATGATGGGCATGATGGTAATGTAGAGCCTGAAATATGGGTTGGAAGGTTATATACGCCAACGATGACATATCATAATGCCAATGAAACAGATATTGTAGAGAAATATTTTCAAAAGGATAAAGATTATCGAGCGGGTGTACTTAGATTGAAGAACCAGGCTCTTAGCTATGTTGACAAAGACTGGGCAGGTTTCCATATGGAGAGAGAGGTGTTCAAGATATATGATGAAGTTAAGTATATAAATGATGGTATTAACGGTGAGGTGGGCTTGCAGGACTATAAAAAGAGAGTAAGAGCTTCTACCGGCAACAGATATGAATGGTTGTATCTGGCGGCACATTCCAGTCCTATTGCTCATTATTTTTCGGATGGCTTGTTTTATAGTGAATTAATTGATGAAATTGATGTACAGGTGTTGTTTTTTTTGAATTTTAACTGTTCGGCAGCGAGATTTACGGATAATGATTGTTTATGCAATTGGTACGTGATGCAGACACCTTACGGGTTGTTTTCTGTTGGTTCTACAAAATCAGGAAGTATGCTCTTCCAAAATGATTATTATAATCAGATAAAGGAGGGGAAATCATTCGGAGAAGCTTTTCTGTACTGGGGGAGAAGACATTTTGAGGTAAGAGATTGGCATTATGGGATGGTATGTATTGGCGATCCAACACTGAGGATAAGCAGATTTATGAAGACCCCTGGCCCTAAGTTTTGTTATGCGTTGTGCCCAGAAAGAGATGAATTTATTAACAATGTAACCCCTACGTTTTTCTGGACACAGGCTGATTCGGCCACAAAATATGTATTGTATATCTGGGATGAGTCGGGGGCTCACGTTGTTTATATATCCGATGCTATTAAGGATACTTTTGCGGTAGTACCGGTGGGGTATCTGTCTGCGGGGAATAGCTATATGTGGTCCGTAAGAGCTTATAATGATGATGGTAAGTGTGTGGATTTTACACAGACAAGAACTTTTACAGTATATAGAGATTCGGTGGGGAATTTAGCACAGTTTGTAAATCCTGATTTTGAGGAAGGATCTCGGGGGTGGACATTTGGTGATCTTAACCCAGAAGCTCAAATGATAGACACTACTCAAGCTCATCACGGAAAGGCGTCTTTAAAGCATTATTCCCCCAACTTTTATTACGCTTATACCTGGCAGGAAATTAATAATGTTCCTAATGGTGTATATACAATACATGCGTGGGTTAAAAGTAGCGGGGATCAATATGTGTCAGCGATTGAGATTAGGGAGGCAGGTGAGGATGTTAATATGTGGTTACCTGCAGAGTATACTCCAGAGTGGAAGAGAGTTAGTAAAATCTTCAGGGTCATGACAGGCAAAGTGAAGGTGGGAATATATAGTTGTGCCCCCGGTAGTAGCTGGGTAAATGTAGATGATATGTCTATTTTGTTTGGTATGGATACTACAGTAGCTCCAAAGCTTGTTTCCCCTAAGGATGGGATGATAGTTACTGAGGATAGTGTATTGTTGGACTGGGAGGATGTATGCGGGGTAGATAATTATATTGTTAAAGTGTTTGATGATCGGGGGGAGTGTGTGCTTACTGAAAATGGGATTCAGGATTCTTACTTTTATCTAAGTAAGTCTGGTCTGCAGAAGGGGAAGACGTATAAATGGGCAGTTCAGTGGAGGAGAGAGAATCTAGTGTCACGTTTGTCCGAGTTAAGGGAGCTTACCTTTATGGATATAGGGGATACAAATTTCTATTTGTCTGATCTTATCCCGGACTACTGTCATCAGGATTGGGGGGAGCTGGGTTATGATAGAACTGTCGATGGAAATATCATATCCATAGGTGGAAGAAAGTATCAGAGGGGATTGGGTACGCATGCGAATAGTGTGATAAAATATAGGCTGGAGGGGAAATATAGATGGTTCACGGCAGATATAGGTTTAGATGATGAGGTTGGCAATAATGGTGATGGAGTCCAATTTGAGGTAAGGGTTGATGGGAATACAGTTTTCGGCCCAAGCCCGGTATTCAGGGGAGATGAGCCTGCCATGAGCATAAAAGTGGATGTATCGGGTGGTGATGTACTGGAACTGTATGTAACAGATGGAGGGAATGGAAATATTGATTATGATCATGCTGACTGGGCTAATGCTATTATATGGAAGGATAAAGTTGGGGTAGAAGAAAGTGACAATAATTCCCAGGTTGTCTTCGGGTATCTGTTGGATGTTAAAAATTGTCCAAACCCATTTAATTCAAATACTTTAATCTCTTTTGAAGTGAAGGGTAACATTCAGGTTACGGTTGAGATTTTTAATTTATTAGGACAGAAGGTCAGGACTCTGATAAAGAACAAGCCTTGTTCAGGACTTGTAAGGCTGAGATGGGATGGTGTAGATGATAGAGGAGGTAACCTTCCCAGTGGGATATACTTCTGCAGGGTGAAAACTGAGAGGAAAGAAGTAATTAGAAAAATGCTATATGTGCGGTAGTAAGTTCGAACCATTGAAGAAGGGGGGTGATTTATGTTTAGGTTTATGGTTAAGGCGTGGGTGGCACTTGCACTTTTTGCGCTCGTGAGCTTATCTGTAGGAGGGTTTGCTTTGGCGGGGAATAAAAGCTGGCCTAAGAAAATCCCATGTCGCGTGAATGACAGCAATAGCCCTGAAGTATTGATAACTACTCTTGGAGATATAAAGACACCTTTGTCCCAGGGGGTGTTTGATCCAGAAAAAGACGAGGTAATTCTGGAGGACGGAACAGTTATAGAGAATTACTACAGAGATAGTCTGGGTATTAAATTTTACAGGCCAATAGACAAGAGATATTTTCCCCACCCTCCGGCGGGGTGGTGTTCTTGGTATTATTACTACTGGGAGATATCAGCTGACGAAGTAAAGAGAAATGCTGAGTGGATGGCTAGAAATTTAAAGGAGTATGGTGCAGAATATGTGCAGATTGATGATGGCTGGCAGGGAAGAGGACGAGGATACGGGGATAATAGGGATTGGACTACAGTTGATAAGAGATTCCCTGATGGTATGGATGGGTTGGCAAGGTATATAAAGAGCCTTGGTCTAAAGCCTGGGTTATGGTTAGCTCCTCATGGGCAAAGTAATAAGGAAGTTGTGAGAAAATGGAGAACTTTTCTGGTGGATGATTCTGGTAGAAGTATAGTCAAAACATGGGAGGGAGATTATCTGCTTGATCCTTCTAAGGAGAAAAGTCTTGAGTACTTGAAGGATCTCTTTACAACACTTTGTGACTGGGGTTACGAATATTTCAAGATAGATGGGCAACCAATTGTGATCAGGGAATATAAAAGGCACAAAAATGTAATGAGTAACTCTGATGAAGATCCGATAAAATTGTATAGACGAACGCTAAGAGTTATTAAAGAGACAATCGGCCCCAGGAGGTATCTCCTTGGTTGCTGGGGCATCCCTCTTGAAGGTATTGGTATTATGGATGGTTGTAGGACGGGTGGAGATGTCTATCTGGGCTGGGACGGTTTTTTCGTAGCGTTGAATGCAACCATGAAGTATTATTTTCTGCACAACATCGTCTGGTACAATGATCCTGATGTGATTTACTTTAGAAGTCCCCTGACTCTGGATATGGTTCGTGCGTGGGCGACTTTGATTGGGCTTACTGGTCAGGCAGTGTTAACGAGTGATAGACTGATGGACCTATCTGAGGATAGGGTTGAGGTGATGAGAAAAATTTTTCCTGCCGCTGATATTCGTCCTCTTGACCTTTTCCCAATAGATGGGAGTAAAAGAATTATTGATTTGAAGGTTAATCATCTCGGAAGAAGTTATGATGTTGTAGGATGTTTTAACTTTGATGGAGATAAGAAGGATATAATGTATCTGGATTTTAGTGATCTTGGGCTGAGTGACGAAGAGAAGTATCATGTTTTTGATTTCTGGAACAAAGAGTATCTTGGTATGTGGGATAAAGGATATTTTGTCCACTTGGCGCCATCGAGTGCTACGGTGCTCACTTTGATGAAGGCAGAGAATTTTCCGCAATTAATTTCTACGAGCAGGCATATAACTCAGGGATGGGTGGATCTCGTGGATTTGAAATTTGATCCTGAGAGACTTCAGTATGATGGGAAGAGCCGGGTTATAGCTGATGATCCCTATGAACTGTATTTCGTCTATCCGTCTGACAAAAATTTCGCAGTTGCAGATGTAAAGTTGCGGGGAGTCGATGTGGAGGTGGAGAATCATCAGGGCTGGTCTGTTGTTAGGATAAAGAGCAATAAAACAAAGGTTGTTAAGTGGAGTGTAAAGTTTGAAGAATCAGATATCTACTCTTATCCAGTGAAAGCCCCTGCGGATGTTGAGATGATTGAACCTATTGGTTTTGACGCTGTCAGGATTGTATGGGAACCTACTTATCATCCTAACAGTGGATATTGCATTTATTATAAGGGGGAAAAACTTGGGGTCACCCCTCTTAACGAGGTTATTCTAAAAGGGCTTGATTTAAATAAGAGAGTCGTTGAGGTTTCCTGTGTGTGGTATGATGGTAAGGAGAGCGTGGATCGATTGAGAGTTGAGCTTCCTTACGAGAGGTTTTTCCCGGATGAGGTTTTTCTATCTGATATTGAGCCCGCTAAGATAACATCGGGGTGGGGTGTTCCTAAAATGGACAAGTCGTTAAATGGTGGAGTGCTAAGGATCGGGGAAAAAGAGTATGAAAAAGGTATAGGCACACACGCTATTTCCGATATTGTGTATTATTTGAAAGGAAAGTATTCTAAGTTAATAGGAGAAGTTGGGCTGGATTATTACTCCTACAGCAGTAAGCAAGGTTCCGTTACATTTGAAGTGTATGGGGATGGAAAATTATTGTGG
>Ga0190360_1000638_pt1 | contig 19203 bp, 13 predicted proteins | sample 48721834_MG_FD_161271 | JGI IMG/M metagenome (GOLD analysis project Ga0190360, IMG submission 161271) | Hydrothermal vent microbial mat bacterial communities from Southern Trench, Guaymas Basin, Mexico - 4872-18-3-4_MG | ecosystem: Environmental > Aquatic > Marine > Hydrothermal vents >... | reverse complement strand
CTCTTATTTCGGAGGGGAAGTAATAATTTGTCACATAAAAAAGAGACTTTGGAAAAAGCGGGGGGATAATTCTTAGGCTCCTTCCATTTCCATTCAAGGCACTTGCGTAAAACCAGAGTGTTTGGCTCTATTCTAAGCTTTTCTTTTTCAAGAAACTCTTTAAGCTCGGGGTATTTCTCGATATTCTCTTCGAAATCTTCTTCCTCGGAAGAAATACCGAACTCCTTTGTTACCATCAACTTAAGCACAGCCTCTATAAAACGATATAACCTGCCCAGAAAATCAACATATCGACCCTTCTCAAAGCATACCTTCATATTGAAATATAGTTCATGAACTTTGACAGGAATATCCTCCGTTTCCCTTAATTTCTCGAATTCAGAATAAAGATCGGAAACGAACTTCCTGATCGATGTGGCCTTTTTTCTAAGCTCATCCGCCTCAAAAGAAGCCCTTTGAAAATCGAACCCGAGTCTATAAGCGGCTATTTTGGCCAAGCTCGCCGCTTCACTATAGCCCAGCTCTCGAAGAAGTAAGGATGCTCCTTCATACTCGTACTTTTTTATAAGCTCATGGGCAATGCGAATTTTAACAGAGCGTTTAATCTCTTCCGCTATATTGATCTCTAAGGGATCTTCTCCAATAGGCTTATAAACCACTCGGCACTTATCACCGAAAAGTTCTACCCCCGAGAAAAGAAGACCAAAGTTCATCTGTGGGGTACCGCCGGTAACCGAAAGATAGTAAATGTCATATCCATCCATCACCTTTTCTCGAGAAAGATCCTCCTTGTAAAATTTACTTAATGTATCATAATAAACGGGGTGCTTTTCTATTCTCCTTACCCAAGCACCACCTCTATTCTTCTCTTCAATTTCTTCAGCAAGCAATCCCTCTTTCCACATTCTTTTAAGACACTCAGCAATATAACAAGTATCACTCTTCCAATGTTCAGAACCTTTAGGTTGATCGGTAGCAAACATAAGGAGTTCTATCTTAGCTTCCGAATTCTTCTTTCCAATGTACTCAAGGGTTGGCGAGAGGATGGGAGCACGAAGTTTTTCTTTGTGTTTCTCAAAATTATCCAATATCTCCTTTCCTTCTTCTCTTATTTTTTCAAGATACTTTCCATCCTTTTCCAAATCCCTATTTCCTATATTTGCTAGGACGAGTATCCTCATTTCTCAACCTCCTCGAAGGAAACCCAGCCTAAGGGAAAGGAGAGGGTATTTCCCTCATAAGCGATCCGCCGAGTGCGGGGGAAAGTTACTTTCCCTCCCACTTGAGTAATCTTGGGTTTTCTTCCCTCCATCCTTTTAAAGAGGTCCCTAAGAAGTTTCAGATCATCTATTATTAAATGGAGCACCGTTTTGGTAGCCATTCCTCCGCCCCAGCCTAAAGGAAGAAGGAAACCCTTTTCCTTATTTTTTTGCTCTCGCAATAACTTATCTATGGTTTCTCTTACCCTCGAATATTCGCCCCCTTCATATACCTTCCTCTCCCTTTCGAGTAGCTTCTCAGAGTAGTCTCTAATAATAGAGAGTAACCCATCAAACCCATCTAAGCCATCAAGTGAGGGAAATTCACTCGCCTTTTTTTCTTGGATAATCTTAAATAGATGTCTATTCCAAGAAATCTCTACCTCGCCCTCTGCTTCTGGCTCTACTGCTTCAACAAAAATATCTATCTTCTTGCCGTTTAATTGGGAAACCGCCACTTTTCGAATAGCTTGCCACTCTTTAGCAAAGGGAGTGCTATCGGAAACGGAAAGCAGTCGGAGTAAGTCATGATGGGGATCCTTACCCAACACCTCTCCCATCAACTCATCATCGAAATTCTTCAGCTTCTTATTATCCTTTATAACTTTTTTTATAGCTTCTTTAAGCTTATCTACATTGCTCTTAAGGAAATGCCAAAATATAGCAGTGCGGATTGCTCCTTTTATCGAACTTCCGGGGATAAAAGGTCGATGGTGAATATCGCGGATGTGCTGATTAACCTCTTTTATAGTCCCTCCCTCCAATCGACAGGTATATTGAGAGACCTTTTCTGGCTGAATTCCTCTCTTAAAGTCTTTTCTTTCTAAAGAGCGGGAAAGGGCTTGTGCCTGCATTGGGTTTTCAATGAGGCGATCAATGTCGATCCTGAAATAAATATCTCCTTTGACAATGAAATCGTACTGGGAAGAAAGTTTTTCACCATTCCCGATATGGAGGGGGGTAAGGACCTTAAAGCGGTATCTTCTAATCTCTCTTACGCTCATTTGATCTCAACTCCTATCTTAAAGGCAAATCCATAGCGATAAACTGGATGGGAGAGAGCATTATCCCCAACTTCTGGAGAGACATCGACCAAAACTCCCATTTCATCCCTCCCAATATCAACCAAAACGGAACCTTCAGTGAACATTCTGACCCCCTTCCTCCTTAAGCCCTTCTTAAGCCTGGGAGAATATATCCAGCCATCTCTTAATATAAGCTCATAGGAAGCCTCATCCCCGATCAACCCCTCCTTTATCTCCTCTCGCTTCGGGTAATAGAGGGAAAGGGTGACGAAATGAGAAGGGGAAGAGGGGGAAGGAAGATTATCCTCCTCGAAGGAGGGGGTAAACTGGCCATTCCCACCGCTACGATCACCACCAATCCCCATATCACCGAGTAGTCTCAGGGCTGATTGAAATTTTCCTCTCACCTTCTCATCCAGATAGCGAATCAAGAAAAAATAACCGGCAGATCGAGATGGGCTTTGGTGAAAACGAATACGGCTGAAGTAAAAGATGTTCGCCCTTCCTTGAACCCTATCCAAGGTTACTCGAGGAACCTCTTCCTCCTTGAAAAAGGAAAACTCGTTTAAGAATCTAACTTCATTAAGCTCTCGTTTAAGATTCTCGCACTCCTCTTCAGAAAGCCAACATTTACCAGAAAGAAGCTCTTTTTCACCTCCCTTTGGCGGCTCTACCTCCTCTCCTGAAATCAATCTGGTAAAAACCTTCTTTGATACATAGATCGCTTTCTTAGCGAACTTACGATCACCCACAGATCTCTTCTCTTTCTTACTACCTTCATCCCTCCACAAGCGAGGACAGGGAAAGAAGAATAGATCGTATAGATCCTTAAACTCCAAATAAGGGAAAGCCGATGTGATAAGAAACGGAGGATCGCCCTCTCGAAACCTTTGAAGAAGCAGAGTAAGCTCACCTTCCCCATAAAGGAGGAGAAACGCATGACAAAAGGCGGAAAACAGGGTGTCGGAATGGATGATCTCCGCTGTCTCCTCAAGCCCTATTCCCCGTTCTCCCAAATGAAATGCTCCTCGAGGAATAAGCTTAACCCGTTCGATCATCGTTAGCCTCGCAATTTTGGATTATCTTCTCTATCTTCTGAATCACCTCTTTGGGCTTTAGACTCCCCTTTATTATCTCTCTTCCATCCTCTCCCTTCTCATATACCGATATCTCCTTCCATTTTATGGATTCGATTTCTATCGCCACCTTGCCCGACCCCCTTGTTCCACACCCCCCTAAATAATCGTCCTCGAGCAAACTCAACGCTTCAAAAACGAGTTTGAAATCGGTAGAAAGAACTATTCCCTCGTAATAGTCGAAGATGAGCTCGAAATTAAAACGGGAACCAGCGGGTACCCTCTCCAAAAACCTTGGGTTAGCTTGAGCGGTAATCCGGTCTATCGTATTCTCCGCTTTTACCTCGGAATAGGGGAGATCGGTGTTCCCCTCAACCTCTTCCCAACTCTTCTCCTCGCCGCCCACCTCAATCTTTTCGTCGAGAAAGGCATCACGAACCGTGAGAAGGCTGGGAAACTCCTTCTCGTAATCCCCAGGGGCGCCAAAGACGCGGCATACCTCACAAGGATTTGGATTCTTTTTGTCACAAAGATGGATTCTGTTAGCCAACTCTTTGTTTTTAGCCCGTTCTACTAAAGAGCGCATCTTTCCTTTAAGTGAAGAGCCGGGGATATAGGGTTTATTAGTAATCGGATCCCGAATAATAACATTATCCACCCCCCCTATCTCGAGCTTTCCGCCACTTCCTCCTATGTGAAGACCGGTCTTTGCCTTTATCTTCCCCGTTACGATGAACTTACCTTTGAGGCTTAACGCTTTCCTCACTTCCATTATTCTTCTCCTCATAAGTGTTATCATAAGCTTTATGGTAGGCTAGGATAGCCTCCACGAAATCTACCAATTTTTTAAAATCATCCTCGTCTTTAACCTTATCGATGCAGATGGTTATTATCTCCTTAAATTGCTTAAGTTTACGGTTTTTTCCATAAAGATAAGCAAGTTTTGGCTTTAGGAGAAGTAATCTGCCTCTATCAAATCCCCGCAATTCCATCTTCTTTATCGCGCTAAATATTAACCGTATTTGTCGCTTAGAAATTTCCTTTTCTCGTCCAGCCGCCAATAATTTTCCTAACTCCTCAGCATGTTTCACCAACTTCTCAGCTATATAATCTTTTAAATTTGTCAACCCTTTGATATACCCTTTAACCTCCTCTGTTTTTTTATCTTTTTGATCTCTTCTCTCCGCTTGCTGTTTATCTCTCATCCTCTTTCTCCTTGGTTAATAATTCTACCCATCTTAAGGGCACATTAAGGTAATTAATACACCGTTCTATTTTTCCAGCTAATTCCCCACCTCCTCTACGGGCGAGGTAGTAGTGGAGCATCCACTTCCACCGCCCGTAAATAACCATATTGTCGAGCTCCTTTAGAGTAATTCTCTTCTTCCGTTCCTTCTCTACCTCCTTCTGGTACCAGTGATAGACAAGTGCTAACTTATGGAGAAAACTCCGGGAAAGCTTTTTTTCCTTAATCCGATCGAGCAACTCCTCCTTCAGTTCTCTCGCTTTTTCAAACTCTTCCCAAGAAAGCACCTGCCCAAAGAGGGAAAACGCATTCTTCCTCTTCTTGCCTTCTTCGTATTGTTTCGCTTGCTCAAGATTATTCCCCGCTTTCTCCGCTGCCTTGTAAAGGGGGTATTTTGTTTTCTCGAGATCGAAACCGCCTGAGATGGTGATCCTCTCATTCCGAACATACTCCTTAAATTCCTCCCTTACCCGGAGAGCAAGAGAAAGAACCTCATCCCAAGAGCCGACGACGAAAAGGTCGTCACCACCGGAGTAGATTATGTAAAGCTTATCCTCTCCCGTCTCCTTACAGATATTGTTTAGATATCCTTCGAAAAAGAGGGAAAGTATCCGGCTGAAAGAGGATAACCGGGAAAAGGAAGCGTAATTCTCTCCCCCATTCTCCTCGTCAGAAAAGCCCTTTATAAAAAGGTCTCCCAAGCTATCCACATCCATCCTTACTATTCCCCAATAGGAAGCTCCTTCTGACCGTTCCGCTAATTTGCCAAAGTCAGCGATTCCTCCTCCCCTGATAATAGGGGTATGGTTCCCCATAAACTTGAAACCAACGCCAAGAGATCTCCACTCTCCTTCATCCTCGGACAGAAATCTTGTGTCATTCAAGCGATAGAGAATTCCCTTCTTACCGAGATGATCCTCTTTTTTCTCCTCAGGGATAAGCTGATAGCGAACACCAAAGGTACTCTCGAGGATATAAGACCAGGTTAACTCGCTCGATTCCGGCTCTCCAACTTCCTCCTCAAACAGAAAAGAGGCATTTCTCGCTTTTTCCCCTAACTTCTCAAAACTGCTACAGAGAGAACAGATGGGAACGTTTTCTCTCTTTTCCCTATCTTTACGCGTAATTTTTCGCTCAAAACCATTACCGCTATACCCCTCGTGATGACAGATATCACACCTATCGGAGAACCCACCCTGACCGAAAGGACCAAAGACCTCATCATAGGCAGATGGGAGAAGGGTGGAGTATTTCGTTCTTTTTCTCTTCCCAAGTCTCCCCGAAAGCTCTCCCAACTTTTCACCGAATTTCTTATTCCTGAAATCGTCCTCCGAAAGAGGAACACTGGCAAGGACAAACCCCAGTTCCCCTCGAACGAGATGGATGAGTTTCTCTTCAATCCTCTGATTTATATCCCCTATTTTCTCTCTAACGGTTACCGGAGCAAGTATGGTGAAGTGGCCTCCGCTTGCACTCACTAAATTAGTAAGGGGAAGATTCCCCAGCTCCCTTAAGAGGAAGCAGGCAGCAGCGTTATTGAAAAGCTCAAGGAATAACGACCGTCCCTTAAGCCCTTTAGCAACTCCAGAGGACGAGATAGCGTAGATAAACCTCTGGATTCCCGAAATATCTCCGCCGACGAGCAGAGCCATATTTTCTCCGTCCACCCCTGCTCTATCCTTCTCGTAAAGGCAGAGCGCTATAGCAGCAGTAGCCTTTAGGTGGTCGAAAAGGGAGATGTCTGGCTCATCTTTATAGACAGCACTGGGAACACACCAGGTATACTTCAGCATCAAGTAATAGAGGGAGACGAAATAAGCATCGAAACTTGAGATTGGGAGAAGTTTAAGCTCCCTGCAAAAACCTTTCCATAAATCCTCATAACTTCCTTTTTGATTTTCTCCGGGAAAGATTACTTTTTTCTCGAGGGATAGAGGCTTAAGAGGATAATAAACATAGTCATTCTTCTTCCAGTTATAAAGCCTACAGGGAAGTGCAATAAGCCGTTCTCCCTTCGGATCTCCCCTCTCCTCCTTATCTCGTTCTATTCGCTCCATACCTGCTGCGAAACGATCGGCGGAAGTGATATAATCTCGGGGGCTTGTATGGTGATTATTGATATTTTTCCGTATCTCCTCAAGCTGTTCATCGTTAAAACCAACCTGTTTCAGTGGTTCTCTAAAATACTCATCGAAACACTCCGCTCCTAATTTTTCGTGGTTCTCTCTTCTCTTTGGGAAAGACCGTTGATAAAACTTACCGATATCATGAAGAAAGGCGGAGATCAAAATTACATCTCGCTCGGTTATTTCCTTCCTAACTTCATCCATTATTCCTCTCCCTCAATTTGTAAGCGATAATTGCCAAATCCGAGGCTTGCCCCTTCTCCGAGGTTAATAAACTCCCCTATCCTAAGAAAGGGGAGAAATGGAGAAATATCTCCTCGAAACCGGATTTTCCCCTTAAGTCCTTTAAATGGGGTAGAGTTAGGATATCTCGGAGGAAGTTCTTGAAAAACAAGAAGATCTCCCTCCGTAATTATATCTTCAGTTAAAGTAAGGAGTTCTTTCGCTTCTTTAATTTCTCCTCCGCCACAATAGAAGTCCATAAGCTGTTTAATACGATATAAAAGCTCCCGCACCATTTGACGAAGAGTCAATTCCCGCGCTCGCCTTCCCTGGTAGCGTAACAAAAGTGGGGAGAGAAACGAGAGGACCACCCCCTCTATTTTATTGTTCGGCAATTCGCGAAAATCTTTTAGGGAAAAAATGGAAAAATCGGTGGAGAGGGTATCGGCTTCCCTCTCATAAAGGATTTCCCCCCCTTTAAGTGAAATAACCTCTAAGATCTCGAACCTACCCTTTCGTTCGCAAATCCCTGCTTCTGCGAGATGAAGAACGCTACGAAAAAGGTGAGGAAATTTCTCCATCCACTCTCCTATGAGGGTTAAGGTAAAATTAATTTCCTCCCCAAGATCGGGCTGAAGAGCTGAAGAAGGTGTATTGATCACAAGTGGTGGAGGAAAGGAGGGAATACCAAAAGCCTTAGAATAAAAACAAGTTCCAAGAAGTAAACACCGCTCACATCGCCACTTCGGCTTGGGGCAAAAAAGCTCCTTTACCGCTCCTTTCAGACCCCGATAAATAGTAGCAGAAGGAAACGGACCAAGATCAACATCTTCTTTAAATCTCAGCTTAAATACAAACGAAGCAAAGCGGAAAAAAGACACCGATAAAATCCCTACGAGATAAAATCTATAGCGATAAGTCTCAGCTTTTCCGGATTAAACCTTATGGTCAGCTCCTCCTTCGATGCGGGAAGAGAAAACACGAATTTCCTCACCTCAGAAAAAAGCCTCTGGAATTTATTAGTCCTTTTATATTCTCGCAAAAACCGTCGTAAAATCCTTACCCTTTGCTTCGTCCACCGGATCGTAAAGAGCTTCTTCCTCATCTCCTCCCATTCTTCGCTAAGCGCTTCATCAGCAGGAAATTGTTTAAGATATTCATCAACCTCGATGGCGAGTATATCTTTAATCCTTTTCACCTCTCTTGGAAGCTCGCTCGGAATAAGCCTTTTTGCCTCGAGCTCTGCTCTCCGATAGATCGCCTCTATATCCTCACGGACTTTTTGATCTACCTCATATACCTTATCGAAAAAGTTGGGAATAACCCTTAGCTCTTCAGGAGAACAGGAGATATAACTCAGAATTTCGCTCTTCAATTTTATGAATCGCTCCTTCGCAAGATCATAAAGATACCAGAGGTGATGCGTTTCGGTTTCAGTTCGATACTGGTAGTAAAAGAATATACCCCTCACTCCACGCCTAAGCCCGCTATGAATGCCATTAGGAAGCTCCGCGATCCCTTCTGGCGGGTGCTCCTTCAAATACTCCCGAAGGGGTTGATAAAAGCTTTCCCCACCACCATATATCGTCTCCTCCAATTCATCGAGCACAGTAGCATCCTTCTCCCTTATCCGACGAAGCACCCCAAACACCTTGGGGTGAATCTTCTCCCCGAGGATCTTCTGATCGAGACCTACCGCTTCATCTATTTTCCTTATCTTCCCCTGAAGTATCTCGACCAGCCTTATAAGTTCCTCAAGTTCCTTTTCGGGGAAGAAGTTGTAAACATAGATTTCAGGATAGGGTGAACCGATGCGATCTATCCTTCCCGCTCGTTGGATCATTCGGGTAGGGTTCCAATGAAGATCATAGTTCACCACGAACTTCGCCTTTTGAAGGTTCATCCCTTCGGATAAAACATCGGTACTGATTAGGAGTTTAACCTTCCCCTGCATAAAGTCATCCACTATCTTTGCTCTCTTTTTAGGTGGAGTATCACCAGAGATAGCTTCGAGGGGAACATTTTTAAAATCTGGGGATAAGCTTAGGTCCCTAAAGAGATAACGCAGCGTATCGGCGTAGTAGGTAAAAAGAACCACCTGCCCCTCCCCAAGAAGCTGGTTGAGCTTTCTCTTGAGCGTTACCAGTTTTGCATCTTTCTCCGGGGTTATACCGCCTATTCTATTCAGGATATCACTAAGGAGGTTTATATCCTTATCAATATCAGCAAATAGCCGTTTGCTATCATAATCGGCAAGCTCTATAGGCTCAAGTTTCTCCTCAAGCTCCTCCATCTTTTCCTCATCGAGGTTTACTATGTACCGATTGAAGTAATCCTTAGTAAGATATCTTCCCCCCTTAAGGTAATCCTTATGTTTTTTGAGGAACTCTATTTGGCTTGCTATACTCCGACGGAATGCCTCAACACTACTTTCTAATCTTTTAAGGAGGACGGTACGGAATATCCCAACCAGAGCTCCCATTCTCTGGATGGCATCTTTCTCCTCCGGAGAAATCTTTTCTTCCTTTTTATATTCGAGCACGCGGTAGGAAGCCATTGAAAGCTTTTCCGTTATAGTATCGGCTATTTCCCGATACATCCCCTGGTAAGCAGCATCGAGTTCGTATTCTATATTCTCAAGAACGCGCTCCGGGAAAATCACCTTCTCGCCTTTGATCTCCGCTTCAGGGTAATTCCTCCTGATATAGTCTCTGGTTCTCCTTATTGATATCTCATTAAGCACATCACCCAAGGCAGCGAGGTTTTGTTTCTTATCGATTTCCTCTTTAAAGAACAGAAATAAGTTCTCTATCCCCTCATGAGCAAACGCTCGCTCGTTTTGAAGAAGTAGATTCAATTGCCAATAGAGGTCCCAGGGCGTGTTATTTATCGGGGTAGCGGTGAGAAATACGGTGTTTGGTTTTTCTTTATTTTCATTTCCGATTATCTCAAGGAGGGAGAACAGGTTCTCGTACCGATTGGCGTAGGGGTTTCTGAAGTTATGGCTCTCATCGACAACTACCAACGATATTTCAGCAAGGTTCCCCCCTATTGCTTTTTTCGCCCGCCTCTCGAAATCGGGATAAGCGAGCTCTTCCTGGGATAAGATTGGGGAGGGAAGGTTTATCTCTTTAAGTTCTCTCTCCCACATCTCGCGGAGCTGAGCGGGAATAATGAGGAGGAACCTTCTTCTCTGGTAGAAGCCGTATTCCTCGATGATCTTTTTTGCAATCCAGGTCTTTCCCAAACCTACGGAATCGGCGATGAGCACCCCACCGTACTTCTTAAGTCGGCTCAAAGCCCGTCTTACCGCGTCCTCTTGAAATTCGGCAAGGTCCACTTTCGACGGAGGGTGCCACCCCCCGTCCACCCCCCATTTGAGCATCTCCTCGAGTTCCTCCCGGTACAGCTCGTAGAGACATTTGATGAAAACCTGGTAAGGGGTATATTCCTTAAAGCCAAATCGAGAACGCTTAAGCTCCTCTATCAGTTCTTCTTTGAAGTCCCGTGCCTCAGCCCAGAGGCGGGAGAACCATTTCTCCCGAACATATTGAGCTTCATCCTCGAGCCCCACCAGGTTGAGCTCGGTGTTCTTAGTGAAGCCAGCGGTGGTGAAGTTGGAGGAGCCGACCACCACCAATCTATCGAAGATATAGGCTTTTCCGTGGAGAAAGTCCTTTTCATAGAGTTTCACTGCAATTCCCGGTTTTTCCAAGAAGTGGATGAGTTCTTTTACCACCTCTTCATCCTTCTTGGTCAGGGGGAGTGTCTCGAGTTCTTCCTTGAGACGGCGGGTGATCTCTTCGTCCAGGGTTCTCTTTGGGCTGAGCTCCGGCGCCTTACCGAGAAGGAGACGAAGGCGGGAAAGGCGGGTGAAACTCTCCCTCACCAGCTTATAGGCTTTTACCTCGAAGAAGGCGGTGGCGAGATCGAGGTTCCCCCCTTCCTCTATCGCCTTATTTATGAAAGAAGCCAGAGTTATCTCGCTGTTATCTATTATCCTTTTGGGGATGAACATCTTCTACTCCCTTTCTCAAACAGTTCTTGCCTTTTTGAGCCTTTTTTGCACCAGTTCTGCCACCGCGTAGTAGACCTCGTTCCGCTCCTCTTCGGTGAGCCCTAAGGCGTCGAAGACGATATCATCGAGCGCCTTTCTATCGGGCAGGGGGTTTGGTTTTTGTTCTCGTATCGGCTTATTCTTATCGAACCCCAGCTCCTCAAAGATGGAGCGAATGGGACGGGTCAAAAAAAAGATACGAGAGCTCTTCAGTAAACTAGGAAGCACAACCTTGCTCTTTTTAAATTCGTATATTTTCAGATCTAAAAGACCTTCTCCGAGCCCACTTGACCCAGCAAGCTCAAGACATAAGGCATAAAGAACGCCATTCATTACAAAAATCAGCCTCTTAAATTCTCGTGAATACAATTCATACATTCTTTTGTCAACTAACACTCCTTGTGTATTTAAACAAAATTTGAATATATTATTAACGCCACAAGGAAGAATTCCATGGGGAATGCTGCGTTCTCCCAAATCCCACCAGGGGCGGCGGGAACGGCAGGTGGGTCGTTTATGATATCCCCTCTTCTCGCCAAACCTGATGTAGTCCCAGATAAAGGAACCTCGAAGCTCTCGTTCCTTCTTGTGACACATAATCACCCGGTAGCGTAAGTCCTCCTCCCTCACCACCAAATAACGGAGCTCGCGGGGGCTCTTTATCACTGGTTTTATGTACTCCTCCTCTACCAAGAAAAGGACATCCACCTTTCCTGAGGGACGGATGAGACGAAGTCCCTTCTCCTTCGCCTCCTTAAGGCTACCTATATCCCGCCTGTTTGCCGCCCGAAGGAGCTCCTCCTCCCCTGCTTTCTCGGTGATGTCCTCCACATAGAAGAACTCGTTCGCCCCCGTCTTTATCCCAAAGCGCACCTCGGCTACCTCCCCTAAGGGGACGAGCTTACCTCTCCCCTTCTTGAGGATAGTGAAGAAGATCTCCGGGGCACGGAGATACATCCCACCCCACTTTCCCCCGATGTATCTCCCTCGGGAAAAGGGTTCATCCAAAACCTCCTCTTCCTCAGGATGTTCCCATCCCTCAGCCAATAGGATCTCCTGCTTTACCGGAAAGACGCGGAAGGAATCCGAGTTGAGGATATCCTCTGCTTCCTCTATCTCGATCAGGGTTTTTGCGTTCACCACCTCGGAGAAGGGCTTCTTGAACATAACAAACCGGGCAGTGTTTCCGAGAGAGGTCCACTTCTCTCCTTTTTCTGGAGGCAAAGGGGCACCAAAAAGGGAGATAACCGTATTAACATCTGCATGTTCGAAGCTTCGCTCCGCCTCGTTGTCGTAGATCGCCTTTATCGGCACATACTTAGCAAGAAACTCCTGAAGAGATTTTCCATAGTCGACATCGAGCCAGGAGTTCGAGGTGATGAAACAGAATACACCCTCTTTGTTCAGCAAGGAAAGCCCATGGAAGTAAAAGTATATGTAATAATCGCTCTTTTTGTCTATCTTCGGGGCATAGGGGAAGACCTCCTTTACCGAATTGATGAGGCTTTCCTTATAGGCATCCTTCTCCTTCCGGCTCACCTCATCCGGGTTTCTCCGCGGGGGTGCTATCTGTTCCTGGCGGACATAGGGAGGGTTCCCAATAACGATATCGAAACCGCCATTTTCTGCGAAAACCTCGGCGAAATCTATCTCCCAGATAAAGGGTTTCTTTTCTGGATCGGGAAGCTTCCTCTGGAGCTCTTCGAGCTTCCTTTCCTCCTCCTTCAATCTATCGAGCTCAGCGCGAACGAGGTCAAGCTCCCTCCTCTTATCCTTCCGCACCGCCAAAAATTCACCCTGGGAGGAGAGTTCGTTTAGCTCCTTGGTTTTGTTGGTGATCTCCTTCTCCAAAGCGACCTTCCGCTCCCAAACGATATCCTTGATGAGCTTGACCTCAGCTTGACGAAAATCTTCTGGCGTCTCGTAGCGAGAGCTATCGGAAGAGAAATAGAGGCGTTTCTCCTCCTCGAGCTCCCTTATCTTCCGCTTAAGGAAGGGAGAAAGTCTCCGCATAAGCTGGGAGAAAGAGATTCCCCCTATCTCCTGGATTAGGGAATCTCCTACCCGAAGCTTCAGATCCAGATTGGGAAGAAGGGGGCGTCGTTTGAGTTCGGTTAAAGGGAGCTTAGTCTCTATCACCAACTGAAGCCAGAGCCTGATCTCAGCCATCCGCACCGCCCAGGGCATAACATCCACCCCGTAGAGGTTATCCCGAATTATCCGCTTCTTGATATCGTAATCCTTAAGCTTAATACCGAGATCCCGATAAAGCTCCGAAAGAATGAGCAACATCCCCACCAGGAAAGCACCCGAACCGCAGGCAGGGTCCACCACCTTGATCCTTCTGGTGAGTTCCTCAAGTTTATCAACAAGGTTTTCTTCCTTGAATGAAGAAATCGCCTTTTTCTTCTCCTCCTCATCTCCGAAAAGGAGATAAAAAAATCTTTCCTTTGGAACATCGGGAAGACGGTGAGCGAAATACTCGGTGAGAGCACGGCGACACATAAAATCGACCTCCTCCCTCGGGGTGTAGAAGATGCCCTTGTCGTGTCGCTCCCTCGTCTCCTCGGCGACATTGGCGAGCGATTCGTAAACATAACCAAGCATCTGAGGATCAACCGCCACTTCGACCTCAAGTGGTAGTTCCTCCCTAATGGTAAAATTATATCTATCGAAAAACCCGTTGATTATGTCCCTAAAAAGCTCGTCGGGAAGGCTAAGGATAAGATCGTCGAACTCGGTCTTTTTGAACAAACCGCCATTTAGGTTGGGAGCAGTGGTTAAAACTCCCCTTATATCCGGTGGTAGCTTCTGGTTAATCCTTCCATAAATATTGTTAAAGGCGTCGAGGAAGAGGAGTTTTAGCCAATCCTCATAAAAAGAATCAGGGGAGACACTTCCTCTACTTTTCTCTTCAAGGTATCGTCTGAAAAACCAACTGACAAACCTTGACCTCCCACCAAGCCATCCCTTTTTGGCGATGAAATAGAGGAACATAATTCGGTTCAGAATGAGGTGCGCCCCCTCGTGAGCTTCCTTGATCTCCACCTTATGCTTGAGAAGCTCTTTCTTAAGGCGGTCAAAGACATCGCGGTAGCCCTCAAAGAACTCACGGGTAACCCGGCGGACGCTGAACGCCTCACGCCATTTACGCCACACATCACCTGCCTTGTCCTCGGGAGAATAAGCAAGTGAGGATATAGTCCTGAGATCGGTATGGTAGGGATCGTCCCGGTTCAGATAAAGCTTGACCAGCTCAAGCTTTCTTCCCTCTCCCTCCTTCTTAAGCTCGGGAAAGACAAAGACATATTCCCGAAAATCGGCGGTGAGGATCAAGAGGACCCGGTCATACCTATCTCTAAAAGAACGGGCAAGCTCACGAATTAGACTCCGAGGAACAGGCTCCCGCCCTTCCCTCTTCACCACTATCAAGAAAGCCTCTATTCCCTCCCAGCTAATCAGGGGGTAAAGTTCCTCCACTTGGTCATAGTATTCCCTCCGCAGGGAAAGATCGGGTGGGAGTCTCTTCTGGCGATAACTTGGATCGAAAACCTCAGGAAAGCCAAGCCTCCGGAAGAGCTCGTAGACCTTATTCGGAGAGTCCATTCCCTTTATGAAACCCTCAATTTCCTTCGATAAATCCTCCATATTCCTCTCCTGTATTTGGCGAATGAAGACGAAATTTGCCTTCATTATACCCAAAAACAGTGAGGGTTAAAAGTACTTCAAGAATTAAGGGAATTTTTTTCTTGGAAATTTGGAGAAGGAATAGTAGAATCAAAATCCGCTCAACTGAGAACAGGGGTAAGTTACCATCAACAAAAGGGAGCCAAGATGAGGATTAAGAGACATCCGATCCTCACCTTCGAGAGGGGACGGGAGATAACCTTTGACTTCGAGGGGCGTAAGATAAAAGCCTATGAAGGGGAGTCAATCGCTGCCTCCCTCCATGCTGCCGGCATCAGGGTCCTCTCGGAAAGCCTTCGCTTTCACCGCCCCCGCGGTTTCTTCTGCGCCATCGGCAAATGTTCCTCCTGCCTGATGGAGGTGGACGGGGTGCCCAATGTGAGGACCTGTATCGAGCCCGTCCGCCCAGGGATAAAGGTGAGAAGGCAAAAAGGGGGCATCGGCAGGATAAACATCGAGGTGGAGAAAAAGATTCACCAAAAGCCCCAGCTCGAAACGGTAAAGACCGACATCGCGGTGGTTGGCGGTGGTCCTGCAGGGCTCTCCGCTGCCATCTACGGAGCTAAGTACGGGGCGAGGATTGTGGTCGTCGAGGAGAACCCAAGGCTCGGAGGGCAATTGATAAAACAGACCCATAAATTCTTCGGCTCTCACTCCCAGTTTGCCTCGGTTAGGGGGATCGAGATCGCAGAGCGCCTCTCCGGTGAGATACCGGGGGACAAGGTTGACATCATCACCCACTCCTCGGTAGTGGGCTATTTCCCCGAGGAAAAAACGCTCATCGCCTACGGCGAGGGAAAGCTGATCAAGATCGTACCGGAACGGCTCATCGTAGCAACCGGAGCTCAGGAGAACTTCCTCCCCTTCGAGGGGAACGATCTTCCCGGGGTTTACGGTGCCGGCGCCATCCAGACACTGATGAATGTCTACGGCATCATCCCGGGGAACAAGGTGTTGATGGTTGGGGCAGGAAATATCGGGGTGATCGTGAGCTATCAGCTTCTTCAGGCAGGGGTGAAGGTGGCGGCGATAGTCGAAGCGATGCCCAAGATAGGCGCCTACCAGGTGCACGCCTCCAAGGTAGCCCGGGCAGGGGTCCCCATCTACACGAGACACACTATAAAGAAAGCCATCGGAAAGGAGAAGGTGGAAGGAGCGGTCATCGTGGCGCTCGATGAGAAGTGGAACGAGGTACCGGGCACCGAACAGGAGCTCGAAGTCGATACCATCTGCCTCGCCATCGGCTTAACCCCATCTACCGAACTCCTCTCCCAGGCTGGCTGTGAGATGCGATATATCCCGGAACTCGGCGGTCCCGTCCCCTGGCACGATGAGGACCTGGAGACGAGCGTCTCCGGCATCTATGTGGCGGGGGATGCCTCGGGCATCGATGAAGCGAGTACCGCGATGCTCGAGGGAAGACTAACCGGAGTAGCAGCCGCCGAAGACCTCTTCGGAGCAACCAAGACCACGAGAAAGGAAAAGGAGGAGATAATAAGAGCTCTCGACGAACTCCGTGAGGGACCGTTCGGCGAGCGGGTGAGGATCGGTAAGCAAAAATTGCTGACGGGAGGTGCCCGATGAGCTACCTGGAAAATGGAATCGTATCGCCTGAGGAGATAACCCTCCCCGACGAAAAGCGGAGAAAGAAAGGACCTTATGCGGTCATCGAATGCGTCCAGCGGATACCTTGTGATCCCTGTGCCAGTTCCTGCCCCTTCAAGGCGATAACCATCGAGGGCTCAATAAACGAGCTACCGAGGATAAACTACGAGCTCTGCACCGGTTGCGGCGTTTGTGTTAGTCTCTGCCCTGGCCTTGCCATCTTCATCATAGACGAGAGCAAAGAGGGAGAGGAGGGGATAGTAGGAATACCCTATGAGTTCTTACCCTTGCCTGAAGCGGGCGAAGAGGTGATCCTCCTTGACAGAGGAGGAAAGGAAATAGGCAAGGGTAAGGTGGAACGGGTAAAGAAGGACAAAAAGACGAAGACTCCTGTGGTCTATGTACGGGTGCCTCGGGAAAGGATAATGGACGCCCGGTTCATAAAGAGGGAGGGGGGAAATGACTGAAGGAAAAAGGATCGTCTGCAGATGTGAGGATATCACCTATGAGGAGGTGGTCGCCGCCATCGAGGAGGGCTACACCACCTTAGAAGAGATAAAACGGGCTCTTCGCTGTGGAATGGGTACCTGCCAGGGAAGAACCTGTAGCAGGATAATCACCGGAATAATCGCCCGGATGAAGAAGATCCCGCCGAACGAGATAAAACAAATAACCAAAAGACCCCCCCTAAGACCGATCCCAATCAAGGCATTAATAGGAGAGAAAGATGGAGAGAACCGCTGATGTCATCATAATTGGCGGCGGGGCAATAGGCCTTTCCACCGCCTACCACCTTACAAAGCGTAAAGTAAAGACGATAGTGATCGAGAAAAACTATCTCACCTCTGGCTCGACCGGGCGTTGCATCGGTGGGGTGCGCCAACAGTACGCTACTCCTACCACGATAAAGATAGCGATGGAATCGGTTGATTTCTTCAAGTGTGCCGAGGAGGAACTCGGTTTAGATGTCGAGTGGTATGCTGGGGGCTATCTCTTCCTCGCCTTTACCGAGGATGAGGAGAAGACCTTCAAGAAGGCGATCGAGATCCAGCAAAGAAACGGGCTCGATGTATCGTTCATCTCAGCTGATGAATGCTTCAAAATTGTCCCGATGATGTACGCTCCAGGCTTGAGGGGAGGCGCCTACTGCCCCTCCGATGGCCAAGCAGACCCGTTCAAGGTATGCTACGGCTTTGCAAAAAGGATAAGGGAAAACGGCGGAAGGATCATTTCCTCCTCCGAGGTGGTGGAGATAAGGACAAAGGGGAACAAGGTTCACTCCGTTATCACCAACAACGGAGAGGAATTCTTCGCCGATGTGGTAGTGAACGCTGCTGGTCCCTGGGCAAAGGATCTGTGCCGGTTGGTAGGACTCGATGTCCCCATCGAACCGGAGCGGCATGAGGCGATGATAACGGAACGGGTCGCTCGCCTTTGGGATCCAATGCTGGTCGATTACCGCCCTGACGGAAGCTATTTCTACCAGAGGGTTACCGGGCAGATCATAGGCTGTTATACCCCCGATCCCAATGTCCCCGGGATAAGGACGGATTCCTCGCTCGAGTTCTTCTTCGAGATGCCCCGACGGATGAGCAACCTCGTTCCCGCCCTTTCCCAGGTTTCGGTGCTCAGGCATTGGGCGGGTTGCTATTCAATGACCCCAGACGGAAGCCCAATAGTGGACGAGACGGAGATCGAGGGGTTCTTCATCGCTGGTGGGATGTGTGGGCACGGGTTTATGTTCTCTCCGGCTATCGGCGAGCATTTGGCGAACTACATCGTGGAGAAGGATTGGGGTCTTCCCTGGGATGAGTTCAAGCTAACCCGCGAATTCAAGGGCAAGGAAGCCCTCCGCTGAGTAGATGAGGGATCTTCCTTAACTAAGACCCTGCAAAAACTGAAGAAGAAAGTCGGCGGTCACCCATTCCCCCGATTTTCAGCGGGCAGGTATTGTATTGGGTATTACGCTACTCGTAATCGAGACGGCTTTGCTACTGTTAATAGTTAAACTTCTGCATAAAGAAGGAAAATCGTTAGGGAGCCTGCTAAACTTTGAGCTATGAAATCCGGCAAGGTCCCTGGATCCCTCTTCGGAGGATGTCTTATAGCGGGTGTCGGGTTAGGCCTTTTGTTCTCCGTCCTCACGGATTGGGGGATTGGAATGGCAGCAGGGGTGCTTATTATAGGAATAGGCGTTGGCATAGTACTGGAACAACTCCGTACCTCCAAATAGCACGGAAACATATTCAAATAGGACATAGATCGATTAGCCAAAGTATTCCTTTGATATCGTTCATATTATCTCCCTTCCATTACAGCTAAATGAGGTGATAAAAATGAGGGCGAGGGTTGATTGTATTCCCTGTTATCTAAAACAGGCGCTTTCGGCGATAAAGGAGATAGAGAAAGACCCGGAAAAACAGAGAGCCTTGCTTATAAAAACGGCGGAGATACTACCGGAGCTCACCTTAGAGGAGACACCGGCGGGGAACTCGAGCTTCATCCTCTTCCGGGTATCCGAGCTCACCGGATGCCCTGATCCTTTCAAAGAGAAGAAGCACTACTACAACCAACTCGCCCTCAAGCTCTATCCCAAGCTGGTAGAATTGGCGAAAAATCACCCCGATCCATTAGAAGGTGCTGTTAGGATCGCAGCTGCAGGGAATGTGATCGACTTGGGTATCCTTTCTACAGTTAACATCGAAGAGGGAATAAGACAAGTAATGTCCTCTGGCTTTGCCAGGAACGATTATGAAAGGTTCAAGGAAGAGCTAAAGAACGCCAAGACCATCCTCTATCTTCCCGATAACGCCGGGGAGATCGTCTTCGATCGAGTCCTAATAGAGGAACTGACAAAACGCGGAAAGAGGGTGATCATCGGGGTTAGGGAAACACCCATC
>Ga0190360_1000637_pt1 | contig 19255 bp, 19 predicted proteins | sample 48721834_MG_FD_161271 | JGI IMG/M metagenome (GOLD analysis project Ga0190360, IMG submission 161271) | Hydrothermal vent microbial mat bacterial communities from Southern Trench, Guaymas Basin, Mexico - 4872-18-3-4_MG | ecosystem: Environmental > Aquatic > Marine > Hydrothermal vents >... | reverse complement strand
AGCGCAGACCTTGCAGGACCTCCTCGGCCCGCTCCTCCTCGCCAGTCGCCACGATGTAGATTGTGGCATAGGCCAGCTCGCGGTCGACCTCCACACCGGTGACGGTCACCATCGCCAGGCGCGGGTCGGCGATCTCACGCTGCAGGATATCGGCGAGTTCCTCCCGGATGCGATCTGCAATCTTGCGGGCCCGGCCGCTACTTACCATGGCGCTCTCCTAGCTGATCGGGACGGTCTCCTCTGTATAGCACTCTAGGATATCACCTTCCTCGAAGTCGTCGAAGCCCTTCAGCCCGATCCCACATTCGAAACCTTCCCGGATCTCGCGCACATCGTCCTTCTCGTGCCTGAGCGAGGCGATGGGGCCTTCGAAGAGCACCTCTTCGCCACGGAGGACGCGCATGTTGGCGTTGCGGCGAATCTCGCCCGAGAGCACCTTGCACCCCGCCACATTGCCAACTCGCGGGATGCGGAAGACCGCCCTCACTACGGCGCGGCCCAGAACGACCTCCCGCTTCTCGGGCTCCAGCATGCCCTTCAAGGCCTTCTCGACGTCCTCGGTCAGGCGGTAGATGATGTCGTAGATGCGGATGTCGACGCCTTCGGCCTCGGCAGCCCGCCGGGCGGCTTGATCTGCCTCCACGCTGAATCCGACCACGATGCCGCCCGATGCGGCCGCCAGCATCACGTCGCTCTCGCTGATGTTGCCGGTGTCGGCGTGCAGGATGTTGACCTTGGTGTCCTCGGTGCTCAGCTTCTCGAGCGAGGAGATAATGGGCTCGAGGGAGCCCTGGACATCGGCCTTGACCACAAGGCGCAATTCCTTGGCCTCGCCGGCTTTCAGCGCCTCGAAGACCTGCTCGAGGGTGGGCGCCCGCCCGGGGCGCTTGGCGGCTTGCGCCTCCTCCGCACGCGTGGCGGCGATGGCGCGAGCGTGGCGTTCCGAATCGACGAGCGTGAAGAGCTCACCCGCTTTGGGCACATCCGACATGCCGAGCACCGAGACCGGCGTGGAAGGCCCTGCTTCCTCCAGCGGGTTGCCCTGGAAGTCGAACATGGCGCGGATCTTGCCGTGGGCGGTTCCGGCCAGGACTACGTCCCCGGAGCGCAGCGTGCCGTTCTGGACCAGCAGGGTGGTGACAACCCCCCGGCTGCGGTCGAGCTCGGCCTCGATCACCGTGCCCACGACCTCCCCCTCCGGGTTGGCCTTGATCTCGATCGAGTCGGCCACCAGTAGGATCGCCTCCAGCAGATCCTCGATGCCCTCGCGCAGCTTGGCCGAGACCGGCACGATCATCGTATCGCCGTCCCACTCATCCGAAACCAGCCCAATATCCGCCAGCTCTTGCTTGACCTTCTCGGGGTTGGCGTTGGGGCGGTCGATCTTGTTGAGCGCCACCACCACGGGCACGCGCGCCGCCCGCACGTGGGCCAAGGCTTCGCGTGTCTGGGGCATGACGCCGTCGTCTGCCGCCACCACCAGCACGGCGATATCGGCTCCCTGGGCGCCGCGGGCGCGCATGGCCGTGAAGGCCTCGTGGCCCGGCGTGTCTAGGAAGGTGATCATCCGGCCCTGATGGCTGACCTGGTAGGCGGAGATATGCTGGGTGATACCGCCCACCTCGCCCTCGGCCACGTTGGTGGCGCGGATGGCGTCCAAGAGGGTGGTCTTGCCGTGATCGACATGCCCGAGCACCGTGACCACAGGCGGCCGATCCTTCAACTTGGCCGGGTCTTCGTCCTCGATCAGCTGGCGCCAGCGCGGAAGTGCTCCGACCTCCTCGGCCTCGGCCTCCACCGGCGTGGAAGGCCTGGCCTCGAAGCCAAACTCTTCGACGATGATGGCCGCCGTTTCGTAGTCAATCTGCTGGTTGATGTTAGCCATCACACCGCTGGCCATCAGTTGCTTGATGACATCGATAGGGCTGGCGTCGATCATAGATGCCAAATCACGCACGGTAACCGAGGCGGGAATCTCGATGGTTTTTTGGCCGTTCTCGCTCATATCACACCTCCGGATCGATCACTCCGGCCGTGCCGAGCGAGCCGACCGGGGGAATTAAGATCCTGACATTCTTCCGGGCGAGCCTGACTCGGCACAAACAGCGACGAAGGCGATCGCTTCAGCCATTCTGCTCGTCTGCTAGATTTTTCATGTGCGCTTCCAGGGCCTGACGGTCCTGAGCGCTGAGCTCCGTTCGTAGGGCGCGCGCCAGGGATCCCTTGAGCGCCCGCTCCCAGCAGGAGCGCCGAGCGTGGATATACGCCCCGCGCCCGGGTGCCCTGCCGGTGGGATCGATGGCGACGCCATCAGGCCCGCGCACCACGCGGATGAGTTCTCGCTTCTCCCCGACCTCGCGGCAGCCCACGCAGGTCCGTTGGGGCTTGTGACGGCCGCCCCTGGGGCTCATGCCGGTCTCACCCTCATGATGCAGGATCTATGCAGGATCTCGCATGGGTTCTAGAAGTCCTCCAGATCCCATTCACCGGTTTCGCCTCGCTTGCGCCGCCGTCGCACGACAGTCTCGCCAAGCTCGGGGTCGAATTCGACCACGCGGGCCTTGCGCTTCTTGCGCTTCTTCTTTTCGAGGATCTCCTCTTCGGCTTCCTCTTCTTCCTCGATGACCGGGATATCGAGCGCCTCCGCGCCGCCCATCTTCTCGAAGAGTTCTTCGAAGGTCTCCTCGATGATCTCCTCCGGGGCCTCTGCGGTCGCCGGCGCTTCCACTACCTCTTCGGAGACCGTCGCCGGGACCGGCTCCTCGAGGGCCTCGGCTTCCTCCTGCATAGGCTCGGCCTCGGCCTCCGTCTCCTTCGGCGCCTCTTCTTCCGCCAGCGGCAGCACCTCCTCGAGAGCCTCCTCGACCGCCTCGGCTTCGACCACCTCTTCCACCGGTTCCGGGTAGGCAAATTCGTTCAGCGCCGAGCGGATTTCCTCCATCGACTTGGGGCCGACGCCCTCCAGGCCGAGGATCCTATCTTCGTTGATCCCCAGCGTTTCCAGCACCTGGCCGGCGGTCTCGTACCCGGCCTCGTTGAGTATGTTGAAGACACGCGTCGAGAGGCTGATCTGCTCCAGCGGCACATCGTAGGCTGTGGGCGGGATGCTGGCCCGCACCTGCTCCAGCCGTTCGCGCTCGGCCTTGCGGATCTCATCGCGGCGGCCCTCGAGCTCAGATTGGACGCGATCGACGAAGGTCCGCAGCACCTGATACTCCTCCGGCGTGACCGGGCGGCCCTCCTCCTTCTTGGTCAGGATGGCCTCCACCTGCTCGATAACGGCCGCCTGCTCTTTCGCCAGCTCCTTGAAGGAGGGATCCTTGGTGATCATGGTAAGCGATTCGACCGCCGCCTCGGGCAGGCTCTTAATGTCGATACGCCAGCCGGTGAGTTTGGCCGCCAAGCGAGCGTTCACGCCGGCGCGTCCGATCGCCAGGCTCAGTTGGTCCTCGGGAACGACGACCATCGCCGTGCGGCCGCGCTGTGGATCTTCATCCAGGTAGACACCTGAAACGCGCGCCGGGCTGAGTGCCTTGGCGATGAACGTGGCCGGGTCAGGATTCCACTCGATGACATCGATCTTCTCATCGTTCAGGTCGCGCACGATTGACTGGATGCGGACGCCGCGCATACCCACGCACGCGCCGACAGGATCGACGCCGTCCCGCAGGGCAGCCACAGCCACTTTGGCGCGTTTGCCGGCCTCACGGGCGATGGCCTTGATCTCCACCAGGCCCTGGTTGATCTCGGGCACTTCCATCTCGAGCAACCTGCGCAACATATTGGGATGCGTGCGCGAGACGACGATCACCGGGCCTCGCGGCGACTTGCGCACTTCGAGCACGTAGGTGCGGATGCGGTCACGCACGCGAAAATGCTCGCCGGGAATCTGCTGATTGCGAGGCAGGATGGCCTCCGCACGGCCCAGGCCGACCGTCACGGCGGCAGGGGTGATGGAGTGCACCGTTCCGTGCACCATATCGCCCTCGCGCTCAATGAACTCCTCGTACTGGGCATCACGTTCCGCTTCCCGCAGCCGCTGCAGGATGACCTGCTTGGCGGTCTGCGCCGCCACACGCCCAAAGTCTTTGGGGGTGGAATCCACCATCAGCATGTCGCCCACCTGGGCCTCGGGTTCGACCTCCCTGGCCTCTTCCAGCGCGACCTCGGTCTGGGGATTTTCGACCTCTTCCACGATTTCCTTCTCAACCAAGACGCGCACATGCCCCGTCTCGGGGTCGATCTTCACCTGCACATCCTGCGCGCTGGAGGCGTTCACAGAACGGCGGTAGGCGGAGATCATCGCCGCCTCGAGGGCTTCCATCACCGTCTCACGCGGCAGGCCGAAGCGTTCGGTGATCTCGTTGAAAGCCAGGGTAAATTCGCTTTTCATGGTTCGTCATTCCTTGGGTCCAGTTCGGACCCCGCTTTATATGCAGAAAAGTGGGGAGCGCCCACTTTTCCGAACCAGCACTATTTCGGAACACTTGCGCTTGGAATTCTAGCATACGCATGGCGAAGGGGCAAGAGGCGCGGCCCGCCGAGAATATTGCTGCCACCTGGGAGGAGAAAAGGATCCTTGCGTTCCCAATAAGGCATCCGCTAATTTCTCGCGCTAGCTGCGCGATTTGCGCCCTAGCTCTGCAGCCTTCTTCGGAATTCTTCGAATTCAGCGCCCTTCCCCTCCCGATCTGACCACTCCTTTACTCTTTGCAGATCGATGGATTTGGAGAGCGCCACCAACAATGCCTGCTCGAGACTCTGCCTATCTCCCCAGTGGTAAAAGGCTGCCAGTCTGTCCTTCACCGCGTCGGTTGGAGAGATGATCCTTAGCATGCCGGTAGACATGTCCAACTCAAGGATCTCTCCGATCGGATCCTCCCCAACACTGGGAGGTCCGCTCATGAACTCAACATAGAAGGAGGTTCCAGGGTGATGATAGTATCTGTCCTGCCGGTGAAAACCAATCTCCTGCATTGCCGCTTCCACCCGTTTATGGTCCAGGGCGAAACGAGCAATAAAATCCAGATCCTTGGAAATATACTTGTTTTCGCTATAGATTGCGACGCATGCGCCACCGGAAAGCACAACTTGTATACCGTGCTCCCTAAGATGGGTATCGATATAGGCAGCAAGTTCCCCCTGGCTCATCTCGCCGACAGATTTCAAAGCGGCTTATCTCTCTTTCTTGGCCTGCGACGGTTCATCCACAACCTTTCTTTGAGCTCCTGTGGATAATAGCTGAGGGTCTTTTCAAGCAAGGCTCTCAATTCCCTCAGGAAGGGGTATCTAGGGTTAAATTCATAGACACGCGTCCGTCCAACTTTTCTGCTCACGAGGACGTTTGCATTCTCGAGCCGTTCCAACCGGTTTTGGATAGCGAATAGGTTAACGCCATAGAATCTCGCTATCTCCGTCGCATAGCCTTTTTCCCTGGCGACGAGAAAGACTAGGACTTGCTCACTGCTTCTAGATCCTAGAATGGGCTCAAGCATAACTCACCAGCAGTAATGGTTATATCACCCCGGCCCTTGGTTATATAACCAAGCTCCTTGGTAATATAGCATAAATTCTTCAAGTGTCAATATAGGTCGTCTGGCTGTCTCATCGCACCTTTCCACTCAATCCGGCCCATGATGAGGTTATCTGGCTCCCTCCCCAAGCAGAAGGCAACACCAGGACCTGCTGATCCCCAGGTCTGCCCTCGGGGGAGCGCTGCCATTCTGGGGCTATGGAGCCCGGCCTTCACCCTCCCAGCCCAAAGATCATCGGGCTGAAGTAGGGCACCAGCCAGATCGCCCAGACGACCACGCTGAAGCGGTGAAAGCGGGTGATCCAGCGCTCGTCCTTGCGGACCAGCACCAACGTGGCCCAGACGGCATGGATGGCCATTAGGACTATGGCCACCAGTCCGGTCAGTCCGTGCAGATCCGCGGTCAGCCCGCCGGCCATCTCCATCATGAGCCCCGTCCCCCAGGTGTCGCAGACGAGCCCCAGCCAGAAGAAGGCCAGGTGCCAGGCCTTCAGCCAGCCGGCGAAGCGCTCGCTCCAAACGCCGATGCTGTAGAAGACGAGCGCCAGGGTGATGATGATGGTTGCAATGGATGACATGCCTGTCTCCTGTCCGGCCTTCGCCAGCGATTGCTTGCCATGGGCGCGTGGGCCGCTGCCTGCATTTGCGATTCGGCAAGATCAACCCGGAAAATGAGCGAGGAGAAGGGCTCCACGAGCCCCTCTCCTTCCCATCCCGCTCGCTGCCGGTGACCTGCAGGCAGGCTAGCGATCCAGCCGCCGGATGCTCCACCAAACGGACAGGTAGAGGGCACCTGCCATGGCCGCCAGCGCCAGGGCCCGGTACCCAAGGATTTCGGGCGGAGCCCTTCCCGCAGTCGAGAGGGCGAGGAGTTGCAGCATCAACGGACCCGGCGTCCAAGTCAATGCATCGCTCAGCCAAACAGGAAGCAGGCTCCCGCCCAAGTATGCGGCTATGGACGGAACGAACACGAGCAGCAGCATAGGCGTCGCCCACATGGCGGCGGAGGCGGGGTTGTCCGCCAGCATGCCGATGAACATCCCCAGCGCAACCACAAAGGCCACATTGAGAACCGCGGCCAGTGCAAGCACATCGGCGTGAACCACGTAGCGCCCGTTGAACAGCATCGCCACGCCCAGGGCCAGCAGGCAGTACACAGCGCCCACCAGCCCCTTGCCCAGGATGACCTCCCTATAGCCCGCCGGTGAGATCACCAGCGCCTCCAGCGTATGGGCTTCCTTCTCCTCGACCATCAGCAGGGGGACGAGCGAGGCACCGATGGTCGTCATTGCAATCATCACCGTGAGCAGGCTGATTCCGATCTGGCCCTGGATGTCCGCATCCGGGTAGAGGATATGTCCCTCGGTTTCGATGCGGAGCGGCACGCTTAGCTCCTCGCTCCACTGCTCCTCGAGCAGCGCCCGCGTCTCCTCGATCTTGCGCTGGTCCGCCCAATGAGCATGGTACCCGCCGAGCTCGATCGCCCCACCCCGCTCGGCACGCACGTCGAAGTCGGCCGGGATTTCCAGGCCCAGCCACGTGCCCGGCCGGGAGGTCACTATGTCGCGCATTGCCTCCGGCGAGTCCACTACCTGCGCCCGAAGTTCCTCCTGCTGCAGTAGCGTGCGCAGCGTCTGCGAGGAATCCGCAGAGTAGATCACGGCCGCCGGGCGCCAGCGCAGCTCCAGCAGCCAGGGGATGGCTGACCCATTGAGGATAACGATGATCGTACCCAGCAGGATGGAGAGCAGGAGTCGGCTCGAGAGCGCCTCGCGCATGTCCTTGGCGAAGATCGCCCACAAGATGCGGCCGGTCGAGCGCCGCGCCACTTTCACGCCGGCGGGGCTGAGTGATGCTCCCGACAGAGGGCTTGCCGTTGCCTGCATCTGCACGCTAGCGTCGCCGGCGGAGCCGGCGGGCCGCGGCCCGCTCTCGAGCCCCGGGGGCGATGCCGCCCTCTGCGTACGCGCCGCGGCCGGGCGATCCCGCCGCCTGAGTAGCCACAGCACAACCAGCAGCACCGCCAATGCCCAGAGCAGCAGATAGCCCAGCCACAACAGAGGCATCAGCGGATCAATGGGCCCGGCGAAGGCATGTCTCCAGACGGTGCAGAAGGCCACCGCAGGCGCGAATCGCAACACCTGAACCAGGCCCGCCGGCATCAGCTCTTGCATCAGCACGATAAACATGGGCAGGAGCATGGGGAAGAGCACCACCCAGGACCACAGGCTCAGTTGGCCGCGGGTCTCGATGAAGGAGCCGAGCAGCAACCCTAGCGCTATGGCCAGCAGGGAGAAGGCCAGCAAGCCCAGGATGGCCAGCCACCAATGGACAACGATGGCATGGTTGAGCGCCAGCGCGATGCCGCCCGCGACGATAGCGTAGACACCACCCGAAAGCGCCTTCCCGGCCATCACATGCATCTCGCTCGCGGGTGAGACGAGTAGCATCTCGAGTGTGCGCTCCTGCTTCTCGGCCATCATCAGATGCGGCACAAGCGCCACCCCGATCGTGATGAGCGCCACTGCTCCTGCCAGCGAGGCCATAACCCCGGGCCCATCCGATTCGGGAAGCATGGACAGAGTCTGCACCTCAAATTTGAGCGGTACGTCTTGTTCGAGAAGCCCGCCGACGGTATCCTTCACCCGCTGTGTCAGTTCATCGGCTGTTCTTGGATCGATCCAATCCATGATGTAGATCTCCAGGGTAGCTCCCTGCCCCGCATCCGCCTGTGCTTCGAAAGCCTCCGGGATGACCAAGCCCACTTCTGGAAGGTCCGAATTCCGGAGGCGGGTCTGCAATTGATCCAGGGATTCGAGTCCTACGCGGGCGTCCACCGCAGGGCTCATCTCGAGGCGCTCGCTCAGGAAAGAGCCGCTCTGATCGTACACCCATACCTGTAGAGGCTCGTCACGCGATCCCAGCACTGGAAGCATTTTGTACATGACGACGATGAACAGGGCGGTGAGCAGCACTGAGATCGTATTGCGGTTGCGGACCGCCTCGCGCAAGTCCTTCAAGAAGATGGCCCAGATCACCCGCAAATCCACACGCCAATTCCGCATATCCATCATCCACTCACTTTCATATGCAGGCGGTGGTGACCACCGCCGCAGCACCTGAGGCGTCCTGCTGCGCGCAGAGCGCCAGGTACATCGCCAAGGATAGTAGAAGGCCGGCATCTGGCCCAGCGGCCCGCGACTGGCTCACACGCAAACTCGCCTGCCGCTTGAACCATCCCGTCCAGAGCTCGAGCTCTAGAGCCGTCTCACCGGCCTCGTCGAGCAGCGCCCATGTTTGCCCAAGTATGCTGGCCCTCCGCCAATCGAACCGCCGCCCCCCGGGGAGCCGCATCTCGCCCTCAACCATCCATCCGAAGATGAAGCTCGCCGCCAGAGCGCCGCTTTCGCGCTCATAGGCCACGACGCGATCCCTCAAGAAGCCCCGACGGTCCAGAAGCCAGGCGTCCTCGCCCACGCGGGCCAGGGCCTCATCCGAGAACCAGCGCCGCCAGACCATCTCGCCCAGCAGCATCTCGCCGCGCCGCAGCCGATAGCGCTCGCAGGTCCATTTGGGCTGCTGCCATTCGAACTCCAGCCTTTCTTCTGCAGCGGAGTCGTTCATCATCTCCCCCTTTCAGCGCTTTCGAAATTCCGGCCGGTCAACTGAAGGAAGGCCTCCTCCAGAGAGGTCTCCTTCCCATAGCGCGCCTTGATCTCCCGTGGTGTATCCAGGGCCACGATGCGGCCGCGGTCGAGGATGGCCACGCGGTCGCTCAGACGGTCGGCCTCCTCCATGTAATGGGTGGTAAGGAACACCGTCACACCCGAGCGGGAGAGATTGGCGATCAGAGCGCGGATGTCGCGTGCCACGCCTGGGTCGAGGCCCCGCGTGGGCTCATCCAAGAACAGCACCTTGGGCCCGTGCAGCAGAGCGCGGGCGATGAGCAGCCGCTGTTTCATCCCATTGGAGTAAGCCTTCAGGGGGTCCCTGGCCCGCTCGACCAGGCCCACAAAGGTTAGCACCTCCTCGATCCGGCCTCGATCCGTACCGTAGAGCCGCGCCGCGAAGAGCAGGTTGTCCAAGGCACTCAGGCGATCGTAGAGGTTTTGATATTCCCATACCACGCCGATCTGTGGCTTCAGGCGCGCCCGTTCATGGACCACATCGCAGCCCATGACCTTGGCCCAGCCCTCGGTAGGGCGGAGTTGCCCGGTGAGCATGCGGATGGTCGTCGTCTTGCCGGCGCCATTCGGACCCAGGAAGCCGAAAATCTCGCCCGGCTTCACCTGGAAGCTGATGTGGTCGACGGCGCGCAAACCGTTGTAATCGCGGGTCAATTCGCTCGCTTCGATGGCTAACACGCTTCACTCCTTTTGCCCTTGCCCCGGGCCTCGCACCTGCCCCGGAAGCTTCCGATCCGCCACAACGCTATCGAAAAAGCGAGGCCAGGTCCACAAAAATCCGCCGAACGGCATCCCAGGCGATCTGAATGGCGCATTTTGGGGCCTGGAGTCAGCAGCCCCACAGCGGTACTTCGCGGGATCCGCCGCGCCAAACGGCAATTGCGGCGCCAGGGATGGCGCCATTCACAGGGTTAGAAGAGCGGCGAAAGGGATGTGGACCAGGGGTTTAGAAGCCGAGCAACTCGCGCAGCTCGGCGGCGGCGGCTTTGCTGAGCGGTATAAGCGTGCCGGCGGCGTCATTCAGCCGCAGGTTGAAGCTGTTGCGGGTGAAGGGGATGACCTCCTTGACGTGCTGGAGGTTGACCAAGTAACTGCGGTGAGAGCGGAAGAATCCGCTGCGGGCCAGCCGGCCCTCGATCTCGCTAAGCGTGAACTGGGTGGGGATGCGGCCTTCGGGCGTGTGCAGATAGGCCCGGCCGGCCTCCGCCTGGGCAAAGTAGATTTCCGCCGGGCTGACGAGCACCACGCTGCTCTCCAGCCGGATGGGGAGCTTGAACGCCTGGTTCGCCGGCGTGGCCTCGCCGGCCATCAGGCTCTCGCCCAGCCTTCCATCCCTCAAACTTCGTACTTGGTCACAACAGGTCGAGAGCTGGGTGCCCTCCGAAGCCAGGATGAGGATCGCCGCGCCCTCCTCCGCCAGTCGTATGAGCAGCGCTTGGATGAGCGCGATGGAGGCTTCATCACAGCGAGCGAAGGGCTCCATGAGCACCAGGACTGGCGGCGCGTGCAGGATGGCACGCCCCAGCGCCAGGCGCCGTCGCATACCCGAGCGCAGGTCGCCGATAGCCGCCCGCTCCTGATCGGCGAGTCCCACCCAGGCCAGGGCCTCCCGCGCCCGGCTGGCCGGCAGCCCATACAGGTGGGCATAGAACTGAAGATTGCCCAGACAGGAGCGGCGCAGATAGAGGCCATCTTCGGGGAAGAGCACACCCACCTTGCCGCTCAGCGCCCGGCGCTCCCGCCAGGCATCCAGGCCCGCCACCCGCACCACCCCCGCGCTGGGACGGGCCCGACCCAGCAGCAGGTCGATTAGCGCCCCCTTGCCGCTGCCCGCCTGCCCAACCAAGCCGAGCACCTCGCCCGCCCCTACTTTTAAGGCGGGGATTTGCAGCACAGTTCGTTGGTCGACGACCTTCTGCAGGTTGCGGATCTCGATCATGGGTGCGTCCTGGATGTGAACCCGGGCAATCTGAGCAGGCCAAACGCCCGAACCCCGCACGGAAAAGGCTACAGCGGATGGAGGTGGGGCGCAAGCCCCAACGCCCGCCTGGCAAATGGACTGGACCTTGTCAACTCTGGCGGGCGATAAAGTCAAGAAGCACGCGGTTGAACGCCTCGGGTTGATCCACTGTCGTTGCATGACGGCTTTCCCGAATGATCGCCCACTCCGCACCACGAATTCGGTCCAGCAGCGGCGCCTTCTGCTCGAACCGGATGTAGTCGTTCTCTGCAGAGACCACGAGCACCAGGCAGCGGATCCCTTCGAGTTGATCGGTCACGCTCCAGCCGACGATGAGCGATCGCTGCAGCACGTTCAGCCAATCCTTGATGCCTTTCACGATGAACTCAGAGCCGCAGTTGACGAGGGTCAGGCTTCTCACGATCTCCGGACTGTCCACGGCCAGCTGCAGCGCCACCATCCCGCCCAGCGAGATCCCAGCCAAGTGGCAAGGCGCGATGGAGAGAGAGGTGATCAGCTCTGCGATATCCCTGGCGAAAAGCGAGACGCTGTATGGCCCTCGTGGCTTGTCAGAACGACCGTAGCCCCGCAGGTCTGGTGCGATGACTTTGTAGAAGGGCACGAAGAAGTCAATTTGGTACTGCCAATCGCGCGCGCTCGACCCCAGACCGTGAATGAGTACCAGAGGATCACCCTGGCCCGCTACCTCATAGCACAAATTCATGCCGTTGCACGACTTCCAAGGCGGTGGTCTCCCCTCTGGTCACACCATCTTGGACAGCCTTTTCATCTGGAACCCCATCGAGTCGCTTCACATTCACCATTACCTCAAGTCACAGCGCAAAGAATACCTCGTAGATGGTCGTCGTCTCTTCTTTCTCCAGCAAATATGCGTCATCTTCGGGATAGTACTTCGCCTTCATAGGCTCCATTCCAGCGAACTGCTTCATCGACTCCATCGATTCCCAAATCGTTACCAGGAGAAAGTGGGCGACATCCTCATCATCTCGGCGCAGGAAATGAATATGCTCAAGCCCGGCTACAGATCCATAGTCAGGCGCCGCTCGCACCTTAAGGAATTCTTTATACGCATCCGCATCAACCAGGCGCGTTCTGCCATGCCACATTCTGGCGATCATCGATATCTCTCCTTCTTGGAAAACGAGAATGTCGGTTCGCGTGCAATTGTCGAAGGCATCTATGCGTTGGCCTGGTCAGATGCGGGATGAACGGGAGGCGGATCCGCCATTCTGATCGCTTCCTGTTCAGAGGTGCGATTCTCGTCTTTCTAGGGATGAGGCGATGATAAAGAGCACCGCCGGTGGAACGATAAAGGCCCAAAAGATCAAGAAAGCAACCAGCCATTTGCCCTTGATGATCACCCAGGCAATTTCACGCAGGAACATCAGCCCGATCGTCAGGATACCTCCCGCCCGTTCCTTCCACCAAGCCAGTAGGAGGCCCAATATGGCCAGCCCCCAAAGACTGAGCAGGAACCAATCCTCGGCAGGGACCGGCTCCGTTGCGTACGGGTCGGGTGTGAGGATCTTCATTAGGGTGAGGGCAAAGACCATCAGGCTCCAGATTCGTGCGAGCCAGCGGATGAGGCGCGATTTCCGGGTGGGGGCTTTCATCTCTTCCATTTGTTATGCTCCTTATCCTCATCAAGGCCGGCGATACGCATCACCCCGTGCTGGAGCGTGCCCAGCCCCGCAACAGGTCCACCAGCTTACCTTCGCGGCTTCCAGCCCACCCCACCAGGCCGAGTGCCTTACCGTCGTGCGCCTTCGAGGGCGGATTTGCCGCCCGGCTCTCTGGTCGATGACCTTCTGCAGGTAGCGGGTTTCAGTCGTGGGTGAATCCTGGATATGAAACGGGGCGTGGGGGACACCCCGGTACCCGAACCCCGTACGTGGAAGGCTACAGCGGATGGAAGCTGGGCGCAAGCGTCAACGCCCGCCAGGGGTCGGCGGCCTGCGCCGGGAGGGCCTCGCGGGCCGCGGCTCGGCAGAGCCCGCACCAGCGGGTCAAGAGCGCTTGCATCCACAAGGGGCCCCTCATCCCCGCTGGGAGCGTGCGCCCCAGGGACCGGTTGTCTTCTATCGGTCGCCGGCCTAGGCCGCACTCCCCAGACTGCTCTTTCCAGAGGCGAAGGGTTGCACCGCGGTGCCCTGGGAATTTGACGCCGCAGGCCGGCGGGTGCAATATTAGGAGTGCCCGCCGCCAACCTCGGCGTGGGCAGGCTTTGGATGAGGAGGTGCGGCATGCACGCATGGACCCGCGCTACTCGCCCGAGGCGAAGAGCCCTTCTCTATATCACATGCGCCATCGCAGGACTTCTGGCGGGATGTAGCATACCCTTGGCCCTTGGACAGGCCACCGGCGAAGATGGCATCTGTGCACAGGAGATCACGCCCGAAGCCATGGGCATGGACCTGGATGCGGCCGCCCGGCCGCCCTTCCTCGTCGAGCAGGGTGGCTTGCCGATAATCACCACACTGGGGCTCGAATTGGCACGCCAGCGCGCCTCCGTCTTGCTGGCGGTGGGAACCTTCTGCGACGAGGACCTGCCCCCTGCCATCGCCCAGGTTCTCGAACAGGCTCTGGAATTGCTGCACCGGGGAGAGACGTCGCAAGCTGTCGCCCTAATGCGCACCTTGCTGGCGCAGGGCGCGCGGCGAGAGGGACGGAGCCCAGGCCTCGCCCGATCCTTGCCGCAGGCCGTCCCGAATTGGCGGGCCGCAATCAAAGCCACCCTCGATTTCGCCAGCGAACTGGCGGTCATGGGCGAAGAGGGGGCGGCAGAGCAAGTAATGGACCAGGTCAAGGGCTTTTTCCATGAGAACGCCCTGCGAGATCTCGAGAACGCGGATCTGGATGAATGCCTCCGGATCGCCAAGGAAGCGACCCTCCTTGGAGATGATGAAGTTGAGCAGAAGGCTTTGCAGCGGGCGCGGAACATCGTCAAACAGCGCTTGGAAGAAGCCCTCAAGGACTTCGACCCCTGCCTTCCCAACCCGGATGTGATCCGCCAGGATATCAAGGACCTGCTTAACCTCCTTCGCGACGCGATCCTCATCGGGGTAAAGGGGACCTATGGGGCAAATGAATCGCTTCGCGATCAGGTGATGGCCAAGGTACAGAAGGCGATCGAAAACCTGGACCGCCTGGCACGCGGCGAGCCGCCCCAATGCGGCTACATGGTAGAGTTCACCCTGGAAGGCGCCGCCGGCTGGGCCACGCTTACCGGGCGCCTGCACTCCTGCTCCGGAGTGGAGGGCCCCTGGACGGGCTCGCTGGTGCTGCAATACGACGATGGGATGAACTGGCGCTGCAGCGGCTCGACCACCTTGGAATACAGCCTGCCCCAGGACGCATCCACCGCTGGCGGCACACTGGTCTTCCCGCTGGCCTGCGTATCTGTGGAACGCGAGTGTGTGGTTAATAGCGCGTCCGAGGTCAGCGAATATCTCTTCGAGTTCGCTGCGGATGGATCGCAGGTCACCATCACCATCGGCTCCAATGGTCAGGCCTCGCTCACAGAAACTTGCTACTTCGATCCCGAGGACCCAGACACGGTCCATATTCCAGCGATGGCTTTCTTCTTTGGGGAAAACATGGTCACAGTCCCACTTCAGGCCTACCAAAAGTGTCCTTGAGGGCTGGATGCGCGACCGCACGATGACATTGTTGCGTAGAGCCCTAACTACGCTGTGCCTTCGCGAGGCAAACCGTTGGAATGGCTGCTTTCGAGTTCTGGCCGCGGAGATGTGCCGCCGTCTGCCCGCCAGATGATCACCTATTGGAACCGTGGGCCTTCTTCTGGGGCGAGAACACCACGCAAGCCGCGCTGGTGCCCGATGAGAGCTGCCGCCAAAGGCATGCTGTCGAGGGTTGTCGTTTAGCAGGAGCAGCGGAAGCGGCGGCGAAACCGCCTTATTCTGCATTCCATTGGGCATGAATCGGGTGATATTCCGCGGTTCCAAACCCTTCCCAGCGAGTATGCATCGCGCGATCGATCTCGAGCTCAAACAAGACCTCATCTGGACTGGCATGATGCTTCGCATCCGCGAGAACCCTCGATAGGAGTTCTTGGTCCTCTATTCGCCTTGCCCTGCCCGAGAGATAGAACTCATCCGAATCCGGCCGATCTTGAGGAAATGCCTGCAGTGCATAGCGGCCGTCACGTTCCAGATCCCACCTCTTGGGCGAATCGGGCAAGATCAGCACATAAAGACTATCCTCGCAAAGAACCGGACAGACCGGATGCAAGCGCGGCGCGCCATCCGCTCGAAGGGTCGCGAGAAATGCCAAGCCAACGCCATATTGAAAGAGCTGTTCTTGGCCCTTTTGGGTCAAGTCAGGGGATGATTCGGCAAATTGCTTCCAGGTCACCATGCTGTTTCTCCAGACGGTGATGGGGGGTCTATCGGAGTGGTTGGCCGCCGCCCGTCTTGGCTCCGAAAGGTTTACTAGCTTCAACCAACATCGGCGTTTTCACGCCGCGTGACTACCGTGCGCAGCACGGACGGCCATATCTTGCGCTAGCTGGCGCTCGTCAGATTGGCCTGAAACCGATTGGGGTAAGCGAGCAGCCGTGTAAGCGTCAACCCCGTTACGATGGAATAGGTAAGCACGGCAACAACAAAGGAAAGTACGGCGGACAGGTTGATCCATTCTGTTATCAAGATGAGCCATACTCCCGCAGCAGCACCGATGGAACTGCCCAATAGCCAGAATGACGATCTCGATACTTGTCGCCTTAGAATGAGCCATTGCGGCAGTCCTACGGAAAATCCTATTACAAGGTACCCGGCAGTTAACGCAGCCACGGATTCATCATCTGCAAATTGCAAAAAGGTATCTGGGATGTTATTTATGATGAGAAGGGCAAGCGGCAGACCCACAAGGACGGTGAAGATCCACAATCTGGAGGTATTGAGGATCCATCGCAGGGCGATCCATTGAGCAAGCCCAATAGGGAGCGCGATGATGAGCGTGGATGCAACGATGCCCGACATGAGGATCTTGGCCGGGATCACGAAATACGCCGCTCCCGAGGCACCAAATCCCAGAATATTCGCAACAAGCCATAGGATGAATGGCCTGCGCAGATCACTCGATTCTTGAGACATAGGTCACCTCCATCCCTTGGCCCCATCTTACATGTCCAAGCTCATCCAGTCCACCTGACGCGCTTGAGCCACATGGGTCACTCCTTTTGCGGCAAGATGCCGGGGGGGCTTCCGGGTTGCGGCCTGGGAAGGCGCCCTTCAGCCTCCCAGCCCGAAGATCATCGGGCTGAAGTAGGGTACCAGCCAGATCGCCCAGACGATCACGCTGAAGCGGTGAAAGCGGGTGATCCAGCGCTCGTCCTTGCGGACCAGCACCAACGTGGCCCAGACGGCATGGATGGCCATCAGGACTATGGCCACCAGTCCGGTCAGTCCGTGCAGATCGGCGGTCAGACCGCCGGCCATCTCCATCATGAGCCCCGTCCCCCATGTGTCGCAGACGAGACCCAGCCAGAAGAAGGCCAGGTGCCAGGCCTTCAGCCGGCCGGCGATGCGCTCGCTCCATACCCCGATGCTGTAGAAGACGAGCGCTAGTGTGATGATGATGGTGGAGATGTCTGCCATGGATCGGCTCCTGTCTATGCAGTCCCATGACCGCGTCGGCGATGGGAGGAGGGTTATGCTCGCGCCTGGCCAGGTATCCCCCGCACAAGGCACATTGTCTATAGGTTGTCTCTCTCGCTATGGCCCGCCTATTCTAAAGCCGCTTGGCAAGAAAATACCGCTGATGCCCGAGAGGGAATTCCTGCAGTTCACCAAAGACCTGATAGCCATGCTGCTCATAGAAATCCGGCGCCTGAAAGCTGAATGCATCAATGTAGGCGTTCCTTGCGGCGCGCCGGCGGGCCTCCTCCTCGGCAAACATCAGCAGGCGGTATCCATGGCCTCGGCTGCGGAGGTCCTCTGTGACCCACAGCAAGTCGATGTACAGCCAGCAATTCCGCGCTATCGAACGGCCAATCATCCTTGATGAAACTGTCCAACACCGATGACGCGGGACGGAAATCAGGGGCAATCCGGCGCAGAAGGTTGGTCAATCTGCCTGGCTTGAAATCTGTGATCAGGTCTTTTATGATCTCGCGGTTATTCATTGGCATTTGCTCAAACGCTTGTTCTTTTGTGGCTTTGTATCATCCTTGTGTGGACGAAGTCATTGTACGGCTGCCCAACGGATGGCGCATCAGCCCCCGCATGGCTGAAACGGCGGATGAAACTTGAAAAGACACCCTCAAAAACGAGACAGGCAACAGCAAAACTCTCGCCGTTGCGGTCGGCTGCATGCGCTGGTTAGGCCGGCTCCTGCCCAGCAGCAACTACCGTTCTTCCAGGCAACTGCCACAGCAGCCAAACCAGCAAGCCCCCTGTAACAATTCCGACCACGGTACCCGCCAAACCAAATCCGAGGATGAGCCCTATGGTCTCCGATAATCCCCTCATCGGCCCTAATCGGTCCAAAGACCGAACTACCGGCACTGTGAGTGCCCAACCCAACATACTCCCCACCATCCACCAGCCTGACCGGGATATTCGACGGCGCAGTACCAGCCACTGCAGAGCGCCCAGAATGATTCCAACCAAGCCATAGATAATGACCAGGTTGACCTTTACCTTGCCACCATATGACGCTCCCCAGATGCCAACTAGCGTTCCGCCTGCGGCACTGGCGGCTGCCCACCACCCGGCTTGAGATAAGTGTCTCCGTAACACCAGCCATTGCAGTGTGCCCATCGCTGCTCCGAGCAACCCAAAGATCACTATCTCCGCCATAGCCTTGTATAGAGCTTCGCTAAAGGCATTTAGCACCGCATCTGCAAGAGCGAAACCCACCGCACCGCCGAGGCCACTAGCAAGCGCCCATTGTAACCATACGAACCAATCAACCGATATTCGCCTTTTCTTGGTCATCGCTTGCCCTCCGATCTTCACACTTATTCCCCTCAAGGCATTGAATCAGCCCCAAAGCTGGCCTAACGCCCTCGAGCTATGCGGCGGCTCGGACGCTCCCTCATTATGGCGTATCCAAAGACAGCTGCAAGCTCGCAGGAAAGCCCCGATGACCCCGTCCGTATCAGCAAGGGGTTATTGAGCCTAGAGATATGGTATTGGCAATAACGAGGATTTACGGATTGACCTCCGCAAGCCCGAGCTGGATCATGATCACATGCTCGACTTTGGCAAGATCGGATCCCGATATCCTCCCCATGCGATTTATCAGCCGCTGCTTGCTTACTGTAGTCAGCTGATCGGCCATTGCCTTGCTTCGCCTCCGCCCCACTCTCACGACCGCTTCGCTGGGATAGATCCGATCCACACGGGAAGTCATCGGCACGACCTGCAAGCGATTGAGATGTCTGTTCGATGCATCATTGCTGACGATCACCGCTGGCCTCTTCTTTTGGATCTCATCCCCCACAGATGGGTCAAAATTCACCCACCACACCTCACCGCGCATCATTGGCCACATCTCCAATGGTTGCCTCAGCCCACTCCAACGCCTCAGCTTCTCGCGCCTCGTCCTTGGCCATATCCATGTAAGCGGCCTCCAGATCGGAAGCCACAACATGCGGGCGAACCAGGTCCTCGATGAAACGGCTGATCCGCCGGGAGCCAATTACTGCGTGGAGACCCTCATACACTTCCTCATCAAGCGTGATGGTCAGCTTCTTTCTCATTTGAGCACTCCGCAGATATACGTATAGTGTACGTATACTAATCCATTATCATCATGGGGTAAAGCTGTGGCTGGATTGATCGGGATCTACTCAGGCTCGCGAACAGCTGCGTTCAGCTGCCCTGCTCATACAATGGCTTGGTTTTCAAGATCCCCAAACCTGCTTCATCTCTGCCAAATCGCGCTGACCACTGGATCGGCTGCAGCGAGATTGGAATGAGAAGGCCGGTACCTCCCTCACGTGATGTCCTATCATGGACTCACCAAATACGCGCAGTCTACCTTCGTAGCTGCCAGAAAGGAGATACCGACCCATGATTAAGAATAGCA
>Ga0190360_1000635_pt1 | contig 19285 bp, 17 predicted proteins | sample 48721834_MG_FD_161271 | JGI IMG/M metagenome (GOLD analysis project Ga0190360, IMG submission 161271) | Hydrothermal vent microbial mat bacterial communities from Southern Trench, Guaymas Basin, Mexico - 4872-18-3-4_MG | ecosystem: Environmental > Aquatic > Marine > Hydrothermal vents >... | reverse complement strand
AGAACGATTCTTATTAATGGCATTTCTTCCAATTGGTTTGATTATTCCATTAAGCATTATTTTAATCTTAAATTGGTTTAAAAAATTAAACAAGCTGCATCAAAAAATGAGAACAATACTAATTTCGATTATTTCAATCATTTTTGCATTATCTAGTGCACTTATAGCCCTTAGATTCGTGCCAAAAATGGGCCCTATAATTACAATGGGAGAATACAATGAATTAACAATCATCGCTAATTCTTACATTCCAGATGAAGTTAATGTATCTGGAATAATTTTTGTTTCAATACTTCACTTTGGATATTGGGTTGAATATATCCTAAAAATGGATTACTTTACTGGAAATTTGGAAGAAAAAGCAACCAATTATATTGGTAAACCTATTTATGGGATCTTCAGATATAATATGGAACAAATGCCCTTTGATCCTAATTATATTTATCCATGGAATCCATTCTTACCTTATAGTGAAAACACGTTAATTAGAGAATCTTTCAATTTACCAAAAAGCAGCCAACCTCCACCACCTTTTGGCATTGTAATTTTCCACGGGGGTTATTTAGAGATGAGATTATTATATTACTCTAATGGTACAAAAGCTTGAAATAACATATGTTAACTTTAATAATCTTCAATTAATTTTAGATAAGTGTTCTTAAACTTTTTTTCAATTTTTCTTCTGAATTGTTGTTATAGATCACGACATTAAGGAAGAAGCAATGAATAAAGTAAAAAAAGCTTAGGATAATGGATTAATCCCCATGATTGGAAAATAAAAATGGGATTCGGAAGTCATAGGATTTCCAGACAGAGGAAATTTTATGACTACATGTTGCTGTTGCCTTTTTTGTTGTATTGTGGGAAAAAAGAAATATGAAACAGCAGAATTTAAAAATGTGATGCGAAGAATTGAGGGTATTAATGTAAAATTTGACGAGGACTTATAGATTGGATGGCAGAAATGTAGTGAACTCAATACATTTGAAGGGATGGAAACACTTAAAAGTAATAGCTTAAGTTAATCAAGAAAAATGTCTTGGCTGTGGCCGATGCGAATGAGTGTGCCCTAATAGCACAACAACAATAATTATTGATGATCCTAAACAACTTGACGAATTCATTTAAGTATAGAAGTAAAAATAAAAGTTTCTTAAGAAGTCTTGGATAAATATTGAGATTAAATTTTAAGAAGTTAATATGTAATATTATTATAACGAAGGACCAAAACTCGAGTCGAAAAACTCAAAATCTAAATTTTCAAATTTTATATATATTTCTATTAAAATACTACCTCATAAAATATTGAGTTAAAGCACTTTTAATAATATTTTATTGATTTTAAAAATTCAATTCTTTTTGAGATAATTTTATCCATATCTTCTCCTATCCACATCATATGGCCTCCGTGCGTTACTAATAAATCAAAATCCTTGAGATTGGCTTGGAGGTATTCAGCATGTGACCATTTAACATCGTTATCTTCTTTGCTATAGATTAATAACGATTTTACATTAATGTTCTTAACTGGTATTGCCTTGATTGAAAATAAGAGCTCTAGGTCGTGATTAAGACCTTGTTTTCTTATACTCATGGGTACTGTTGTATTTATAAGGTTTCTTAACCACATACGTCTTTCTTTATCTTTTGAAACTAAATTTACAAAGGCTTTAATCTTTTCCTTGTCAAGTAAAGTCTCTATGCGGAGTATACTCTTGAATGTTGTCTTGAAGGCTAGTTTTAAAGCCACTATAGAAACCCAGCTTAAGAAATCTTGTATTCTATTATTCAATAATAATTTCCCCCAAAATGATTCCATTACTTCTTCACTAGGATCCTCGTATATTGTACTCACGCCCGCTTCCATTACTAGAGCATAAGTTCTCTCGGGATATTTATTAGCAAAATAAAGTGCAAGTGGACCACCCGCAGAGTATCCCATGACAACCACCTTATCAATTGCTAACTTATCTAATAATTCCACATATTGATCAACTTGTTCCTCATAAGAGAGAGGAACAAAAGGAGTTCTTAGATATCCGGGTCTGGAAACAGCGAGTATAGAATATCCTTCTTGAACTAGATAATCAATTAAAATTGCTTGATCAATTCCTCCAGGCGCTCCGTGCATAAAAAATAATACTGGACCTTCTCCAGTCAGTTTGTAATGTAATTTTCCCATCGTCGTTTCTATTACTTCTCCATCATCCATAACTCTAGTTGCGGATTTTTTCCACCTTTTAAAATTAATTACTAGGAAAATAATGAAAACTGAAATTACGAGGAACACAAACAATATTATTAATTGCATTGTAAGATATATTATTTTATATAGAATTATAATTTTATTTTTGTTCTTATACCAACTATGAATTTGGTACCCATTAAAGCTGGCTAATGATTGATTTTATCATTAAGGAACTAATAAGCTAGATCAAGAACAACACATCTTAACACCAAAGACCTGTTTTTAGCTTCTTCATCGATCTTTTATGAATATTCTATTTCGTGGAACATATGATACATTCTGATATAACCGAACTTTCATTGCACTATTTCGTGGAAATCCTTCATATCCCCTGCTTAGAATTCATTAATTTTAGAATAAGTGTTCTTACTTTTTTTTTTAATTCTTCTTCTGAATTGTTGTTATAGATAACGTAATCAGATTTTTTTATAACCTTTTTTAACCCCAGATTTATTTCTCTTTTATCACGTTGTTTGATCTGCTTGATAATTCTTGAATCATCTGATCGTGAACGATTAATTATTCTTTTATATCGAATCTTTTTTTTTGTTTTTATAGCTATTAATGGAAATTTCCAATACTTTCTAAATACTTTTAATTCTGATATCGACCTTATTCCATCTATAAATACAATTTCATTATTTAGTTTTTTAATTAGCTCCACGCATTTTTCTGCAATGAATTCTTCGCCATTTTTTATTCTAAGTTCAATAGCTAATTTTCCTAAATTTTCATTAGTAGGTTCTAATCCACGTCTTCTTGCTTCTTGTCTAATAACATCGCCCATGGTTATAATTTCACCAAGATCTTTTATAGCCATTATTGCTGTAGTTTTACCAGAACCTGGAAGTCCGCAAAATCCGAAAACTTTCATGATTAATTGAAAATTTTATGAAAAATGATAAATATCATTGCACTATAAATTACATAAAAAGCATTTAAAATAAACTTATTTTCTTTAGCCTTCTTTTAGCTGAATACGTCATGTCCAAGGAAGATAATAAAGAACTGAAATCTAATGGCGAAAAAGTAAAAGAAATTGATAACAAATTAAATTTCCAGCATTCTAAGAGAGAATTTCACTTTAATCTTGAAACTTTAGATGAAGAAAACCAATTTTTAGCTGAAAATTATGAGAAATGTATTAAAACGCCTGCCCTTGTCCGCTTTAAAGCTTATAAACGAATTGTTGGCTATGCCACGCGATATGCTTCTAATGACATTCCTGAAAAAGAATGGCGAGAAGTGTATGGGATCCTAATCGGATCAATTGAAAATCAAGAGAAAATTATCATAAAAGATGCCATTCCCATGGTTGTTGGTGATAGAGCAGGTGTTAAGTATGAAAATAAACAATACGTTGATATGGCTCAAATAGACAACATAATTTATGAACGTGCCATACAAGACAAGAAAAATGATTTTATAATCGGATGGTGGCACACTCATCCAGGATTTCCTTTTAAATTATCTGAAGTAGACATCCAAACTCAACTGGGATATCAATTACCAAACCCATATGCAATTGCATTGATCTTCAATCATTGTGTATTAAAATCAAGGGATTTCTTTTTAGGTTTAGCTGGTTTAAGATTATCTAATCCAAAAAAGGGAATCTGGTCTCCTCAACATCAAGTTGAGTTATTATCTGAATTAAACGAGGAGGATATGGTTAAAAAAGTAGAAAATATTTCTGCTGAAATTAGAACAAAAATGAAGAGAGTTTTAAAGGAAATTGAATTTATAGATAAAATTTTATTAAAAAAGGGAATTAGGCAACTACAAAAGTACTATGGTTTAATTCCCTCATATCATGTGCAGAAACTTGAATCTGAGCAACTTGAAGATACTTTTTTGGATGAAAATATATTATATGTTTGGAATCCCGAATTTGAAGAAAAAGATCTTATACTTCCTAAATTTAGAATAAAAATCGAACGGGATATAGACAATTTCATAAATCAATTAAAAATGGTTAAAAAAAATGAAAGTACAGAGATCTTTTTTGAAAAAAGAAAAAAATTCAAGAAAAAGATAACAAGAATTTTATCAAAAGCAAGTCAATGGAGTAATAGATTAATGGAATCATATTCAAAAAGAGTGAAAGTGATTTACCCATATTATGATTATTTAGATACGAATGAACGTAAAGTGCTTGAAACATTTGAGGGCTTCTGTTTTGAATATAATAAGATTTTAGAAGATTTGTTCCAAAAAGCCGATTTTGTACTTGAAAATGAAAGGGATTAATAATTAATCATGAATATAAATTATTGGACTTAATGTTTATTTAAAAGAACAATATTTAAAAAAGAAGATAAAAATATTTAATTGAACAAACTTTTAAATTTCTTGATTTATTTATTTAACATAGTCTTCTTTTACTATTGAAAAATTAGTAAGGTATGCGGGTTTATCATGCCAAATGAAACAACACTTATAATCAAAAATAGAGCAGATAAAGAAAAGACAATAAAAGATGCTATTTTTGCTTTTTCAGGAGGAATAAAATCTTTATTGATCAAGGGAGAAGGAGAAGAAATATCAACAGCTGTTGAAGTAGCAGAGATACTGAAAAGTAGAATGTATCCAAGCGTTAAAATCGATGATGTAAAATTGGGAAGTCGTCCTTATTTTCAAAATCGAAACTATGGACGAAATTCTCGCTATGATAAAAAAAATAAAAAGGATCTTATTTCTAAAATAGAGATTAAGCTTTCGAAATTGAATTACTGAAAACTATCATGTCGTTTGAAAAGTTAGGACCATTATTAGAGGAAAAAAGGACTACAGGAATATGTGCCGTTTGCAACAATTATATTTACAGGCGGGTTTATTATGATGAACTGTCCAAGAACAAGAGGAAAGTCATCTTTGTTTGTAAGAATTGCTTGAAAAATAATTCAAGCAAGATTAAAGCACAAACCTCAAAAGTAAAATAGTTTTACGTGATATTCTTCTTAGAATATCGTTTTTCAAGGTACTTATCCCAATTGAATGCTAATATGAAAAACATTATGGTTAATGTGATCAGTAGCATCAGAGCTTCAGTTATAACGCTCGAAATAACATTCATTGTCATTCCTGTAGTATTAAAACCTAAAGCAATCCCAATTGGGAGCATTACATAGAAATAGGTAGTTATATTTTTACCCATCCAACCCCAAAACAGACATTTTGTAAAACTTATTCTTTTTTCTAACATTCCCAAAGCTATCCATAGAGGATCATCCGGAATTGGAAGTGCTGCAGCTAGGAAAATGTAGAGATAAGTACTTTTTGGGTGTTCTAAGATTAAACGTCCAAAACCCTTAACATTCTTAAAGACATCTTTGGATGTTTTTTTTACTACTTTCTTAGCCCCAACACCAATAAAGAAGCTTGTCAATTCTCCAATAATGCTTCCTAAACCTCCAACTATGGCATATATTGAGATTTCTAACCAAAAATTTGCATTCTCAAGAACTTGAAGTATTGAAAGCCCAAAATTGATATATTTCAAGTAAATTGATTGAGAAAATGAAAATAATACAAAAGGATAAGGAATTGGGAAACCAACACTAGCATTTCCAATCAAGCATACGACAAAAGTAAGGATTAAAGATATCAAATAATTAGACCCTTGAGTAAAATCTATAATGTTATTTCTTGCCTCTATTATTGCTTGCTGAAATTCAGGAATCGTTAAAAATAAAAATATGTATATTATTACTCCTATATAGAAAAAAGTAAAAACGACTGTTAACCTTCTTGGGATTGCCATTATTCTTTTTCAACTATCATCCTTAAGTAATTTTCGATATTTTTGTATTTAAACCATTTCTGGCGTTAAAAAATATACTTAAATTTTTAGACACTTTTCCAACAACATTAACTCTATTTGCCAGTGTATCATCTTCCAATATAAAAATTAACTCATCACTCATTGGATTATATACTATATCTCCTTTCTTTACATTTTTAGTTGATTTAGGATTAGTCCCTTTCCTAATTCCTAAACCCGGTAATGTCCAATATTTTTTTCCCCCAAAGCCAAATCTTCCTCTTAGAACTAATGGTAATTTCTCTATAATCGCATCAGCAGTTAAAGGTGCTAAATGACGAATTAATATCCCTTCTGAAGTTCCTATTCCAAATAAATCAATTTTGATTGGTACTTCTCCACTATCACTCATATTTTACTAATATTATCAACAATATTTATACTATTTTAAATAATCATCTCATTTTTCTAAAGAACTGATGCGATTAATTAAGAGATAATATTTTGAAATGCTAACATTTATATGTTCGAATAATCATAATATTTATCGGACAATAGTAGCTAAATATGCATTGGTTTTGATTTCGAGGTAAACATTTTAACAATGTTAAATTAAAACAAAAAAGTATAATGTTTCATATCTACATTTTAAATTTTTCTAAAAATAATTGCCGTTTTACATTAACACAATTTCATTATAATTAAAAATATAGCCTGGAATTCTGGCTAACGGCAAGTCTTAGCGTTTCAAAGCGCTTTACATGTAATCTATGAAGTACATCCTTTATAACAAGAACAGGAATGTACAATAGATTTCACTTTATTAAATAATTTAGTGCGCTAAATAAATTAATCATGTAATCTTAGCCACGATGTTTTATGATAATTTCTTTAATATCTTAGTAAAAAAATATAACATTTAATAAATTGGGTAATAAACGAGGATCGATTATTACTTCCTACAATTAGACTCTAGCTTTTACAGGAACTAATTTGAGAATTAATCGATTCATTTTTTTACATTTAACTCCAAAACCTTTATTATAGAAATGCTCATAAAAAACATATCATTATAGACCTTAAAAACTTTATAAAATGAATTCATTACACCAGAAATGCGTTGACCAACGTTCTCACGAGAACATTTATTCACAAAATACTCTGCTACAAAGTACATAGTTATACTCGATCCCGTGAGAAACACCCAAACATTTAATTGATTGATTTAAAGCGTCGCTTTTTTATGACGCAACAAGAGTAAAATTTTACATAAATGCCATTTCACTAATGGTCCCAAACAAAGATATGGATTCAAAAATCTTTCAAGCTACTATTGTCCTCCAATTCTCGTAAATCTTTTTTATTATCGAGGTCATAGTATTTTAGACTTGATTTTATTTTAAATGCGAGTAATTTCAGGAATTTCCTTTTATTTAAAACGTCAAGAGCTTCTATTATTGTATTTTCTTTAAGAAGTTTTGAAATTTTTGAAATTTCATGTATGAATCCATATTTTAAAATTAAAATAGGAATAACAACCTTTATTTTTCTTAAATTTTGGATTTTTTTCAAGGATTTTTTTTCAAATTTCGTGATTATTTCAAAATTTTCTATATTACTGGTTTCAATGACATTAAAGGATTTTATAGTTAAATCATTAGAGTCATCATATTTTTCTCTTTCAAAAGTTTCATGTTCTTGGTAAAATAAAATTGGATTGTCAAAAACATTTTCTTCTAATTCATTTATTCTTTCATGCAAGCTTTCTAATAATTTTCTTTCAAAAATTGTATCTCCAGGAAATAGTAGCAAGATATCCTCTTCATCCAAATCATTTTTTATTTTTTGAATGGATAGAAATGAATAAACTGGACCTAGTTTATAATCTGGCGAAGCATCGATAAATTTTAGTTTAATACCTTTACTTTTAAATTTATTAATTAATTTGGATACCTGCTTTTCAAGTTTTTGTTTTAAGTAGCCTCCAATAATGAAATATGTTTCAAACCCAATTTGTATGAGCTCTTCAACTAAAATTTCGAGTATGGTCTTATTATTAAATTTTTTTAAAGTCAGAAGTGGTTTTGGTATATTTTTTACCAAATCTTCCATTCTAGTGCCTTTTCCAGCACATAATATTACGACTGTATAATTTTTAAAGCTTTTCATTCTCGTGTGGTAACTATTGGATTACCATCTAAGTCAAGAATAATGGTATGTTCGGCTTGTGCAACGGGGGCTCCAGATTTTTCTATTAAAATGGGATAATGATCAAGAACTTTTCGATTAATTAGAAATTCAATAATTCTTGAAATCTTATTTTTTGGAATGACGCCATTTCTTTCTAAGAGTCTTGGGGAAAAAGGTAATCGCTTAGTTAATTTTTCTATTTTATTCATATAAGTTTGAAGTTCATAGGAAATATTCTTTTTTATCTTACGAATAAATCTAAAAATATAAGAATTTTTACCATTAATCACGCGACCAACACCAGAAGTTACAAAAGGTTCGCAAGCATATGCATCTCCCGGTTTTAATTCATTATCATGACTTTTATCCTTATAATTTGGAATAAATGGTCCCGCATGAAGATTATATTGTTTAAGCTCGTGTCCTCCAAGATTAGTAATTGGTCGCAAGCCATGCGAAATTATTTTTTCAGCAATTACGTCTCCTAATTCAAACAACCTAATTCCAGGCCTAAAAATCTCAATTGCAGCATTAAGAGCTTCTTCAGCTGCAATAACATATTCCTGAAGCTTAACATCGTTATCAATATTTATTGTAATGGCAGAATCTGCTATAAACCCATCATAATGGGCGCCCAAGTCAATTTTCAATAATCCTTTTTTAGGAACTTCACTCTTATCATCAATTGGAGGGCTATAATGGGCAGCTACTTCATTAAGTGATAGATTTGCAGGAAAAGCTAATTCACATTCGTTATTTAATATTGCATCTTCACATTTCTCTGCAATATCTAACAATAGCGCTCCAGGCTTCACAAGTCGTTTAGCTACTTTTTTAGCAGCTATGACTGCCTTTCCAGCTTTAATATAGGAATCAATCCAATTAACTGTCATTTTTTAAGGAAAAAATTTATTTAAATTAAAATAAAAAAAGTTAGGGGGTCAAGCGCTCAGGAGTTCGAGGATACATCACGACTTCACGAATGTCATCCAAGCCACAGATAACAGTCATCCAACGTGCAATTCCTAGTCCAAAACCTGCGTGGGGTGGCATTCCAAATTCAAAGGTTTTCAAGTGCGATTCAAACGATAATGGATTTAAACCTTTTGATTCTATTGATTTTTCTAGTTGATCTTTGTTGTGAATTCTCGTGCCTCCTGAACTTAATTCTAGCCATCCTTTTTGAAGATCAAAAGATTCACTATAGGTAGGATCTGAAGAGGGCATTATGTAGAAGGGTTTTATCTTCATTGGCCAATGTGTAATGTAATAATAGTCAGTTAATTCTTCATCGAGTTTTCTATAAGCTTCTGTTGGAATATCTTCTCCCCATTCTACTTCAATTTTAAATTTTGTATTTATTAAATCGAGAATCTCATCATATTTATATCGTTCTAATGGTAATTCTGGAATAACAGTTTTATCTTCCATTTTTAAAAATTTTAATGCGGAAATCTTGTTTTCTTTAACACTCTTAATCACGTTATGCACTAATTCTTCTAAGATTTTCATTACATCATGCATGTTAGCAAAAGCCATCTCAACATCTAAAGTAAAAATTTCGCAGAGATGCCTTTTTGTATGGCTTTTTTCGGCTCTAAAGCAAGGACTAATCTCATATACTCGCTCATAGACGCCACTAAGTTGTTCTTTATATAATTGTGCTGATTGGGTTAGAAATGCCTCTCTATCGAAATACATTATTGGGAATAGCTCAGTACCCCCTTCTGTAGCTGAACCTATAATCTTTGGAGTAGTGATCTCTGTAAAATCGTTATCAATTAAAAAATTTCTTATGGATTTTAACACTTCTTCACGAATACTAAATATTGCTTGATTTCTCAATGATCTCAAATCGAGTGCTCTATTATTTAGCCTTAAATCTAATTCTGAGATGGTCTCACCCGTCATATCGATGGGCAATTTTTCGGGAGTCTTATTTAAAATTTTTATATCTGAAGGGATTATTTCAACGCCACCAGGAGCCTTATTGAAGGCTTTAACTTTTCCTTTAACCATTATACAATATTGATAGCCCACTTTAACCTTTTCAAACACCTTATCTGGAACAACACCTTTTTTAATCGTAATTTGGCGCTCTCCATATTTATCTTGAAGTGAAATAAATTTTAACCCTCCAAGATCTCTATAATTTCGAACCCAACCTCCTAAAATGACTTCTTGACCAGCAATTTCTGGTAATACATCCTTAGTATAATGAGTCTTTCTCCAATCATCCAGATTATCTAATTCCATTTCGATATGTAACCATTATTTTTTATTTGGTAAGTTAAATTTGAAAAGTAAATTTACAATAAATTTTTTGTCATAATTTAAAGTAAGAAAATTTTTAAAACGTATTTATGATACGAATCAAAAATTTTGAATTTTTTTCATTTCATCAATTCTCTTAATAGCATGGTTGCATATGAACCTCTGGGAAGAGAAAATTCAATTTTTAATTTCAACTTACCTTTAAATATCTCATCTTCCCTAAACTCTATAATTTTAAGGCCAATTGGTTTAACTGTCATTCTTCTAAAAGTTCCTTTAAAATCATGCTCTCGCATGTATTTACTTTTAAAGATATCTTCATTAAATCCATCTTCACTCATTAGCATGTTAAATAATTTTTGCATTAAAGGATAATCGCTTAAATCAGTATCATATCCTATTAATGGAATTACAATTGAGGCTCTATTCAGCCTTAAAGCTTCCTTTAAATACTTATCAAGGGAAAAACCGTAGATGTAAGAAGCATGGGTTGGATTGCCATTATCATCATCTAAAATACTGATAACATCTCCCTTCACTGGTTTAATTGGTGAAATTTCATTTTTAAGTCTTAATGATATAATTCGATTAAACACGTAAGATTGAAAAGAACTGATTAATAATCGAAATAGATAACTTGGAAGATTATCAAAAGCTTTTTCGTAATCATAATCTTCTTGAATTAAGTATTCAATTAAAAGTCGTTCATAATTCAAGCCTTTTGGAAAAGAGCGGATAACATCTTCGTAATTCCTTTCTTTTTTTAATCTTGAACGAAATTTTCTTATTCGCGCTGATTCTGTAGAATACGTAGTGAAAATGAATTCTTCAAATGCTTTTTCAAAGTTTCCCTCTAAAAGATATCTTCCAATTAAATGAGAATTTGGTCTAAAATTTCCAAACCTTTGCAAGCCATAATAATTTAGAAATCCGTGTTTTTGAATAAAATTAAAAATTTTTTCAATTAATCTGTGCAAATTCTTTTGCTTTTCAATATTTCTAATTGTTATTACAAAAAAATTCCCACGATTGCTTCCTAATTTTACAGCTTTACTTGAAGGAACAATATTCCTGATAAAAATATCTTTTAATTTCAATTTCTCTAGTTGTTCAACATGATTTCCTTTTATAGAAATTTTTTGAACACTAATAGAGCACTTATCTTTTAACCCAGAATATGATATTTGATTTATTGGAACTTTTAGAGTACTACTTATTGAATTAATGGCTTCAAAAGTTTCTTTATTTATTTTTACCAAATTAAAAGTGGTATATTTGTCATCAATATCTTCAGAGAAATATATTGGAAGGTTATCATCCCTTATTTCTAATACTTCTCCATCTTCAGTTATCTCTTTAACAATAAAATCTTTATGAGTATATTTGTAAATGCCACCGATACCTTTTACTTTAGGAGTCATAAAATATCTTATGCCAACAAACTTTTCAACTTCTCGTTCACTATTATTTTCAAAACATATATCACATTTCATCTCATTAGGCATTTTTTACTCCTTTCATGACTAATTATAACAACTTCAAGTGTCCAGTAATCTCATCAATTATTTCAGATTTTACAGGACCAATGCCGACTGCTGTTATTGTTCCAGGTGGTAATTGAGTTAAACCTGCATCTTTTACCACGAAATATGGGATTTTTTTCGTTCTTAACTTTCTTGTTATCTCATTCATTTCTTCAATATTGTTAATCTTCAAGATGACTTTCTTTTGACCTGAATTCATCCATTGTTTCCATGTTTTTTTATCCTGTACTCGTACAATATCAGCTGCGGTTACTGATGCGTGGCAGGCTTGCGCACACTTTTTACCGGTGCCCATTTTTAAATCTGTTCTAATTAAAATAACTTGTTTATATTCTTCCACGATAACACATTCCGAATGTTATATAAAGAAAAATAAGATTTTTTAAATTTTTCATTCAAAACTTATTCTTATTATATTTCCTGTTAATTCAAATACTAAATCTTCTAATTCTTCTTTTGTAAAAAGCAATTTATCCTGATCTCTTTTACTAATTACTGCTTTAAATTCAACTTCTCCTACTGGTAAGAATATTTCATTTAAAGATATTAATTTGTAAGGAGATATTAATGCCTCAATTACGGGTCGTGGATTATTTGTTTTTTCTACTAAAATTATTTCTTCAATTTCATATGTTTCTTTGATCCAATCGACTAACTCTTGAGTTATTTTAAGTTTATCTTTTTTCCCTACGACTAATATGACAACATCTCCATAATCAATAGATTTGTAAAATGAAACATCCTTAAGAAAAGAAAATCTATCTTCCTCTTCTAATTTTAGAAAATTTCTTGCTAAATCGATATCAAACTCCGTTATTTCTCCAGCATCAAGTCTAGCTTGGCAATTAGTACATAAAAATCCTGAATTTATACAAGTCTTATCAGCAGGTAATTCCTTAACCATTTATCAACTCTATGTGGCAATTTATAAATTAGGAAAATATCTACTTATAATTCTAAATTAATTTTAAATAAATTTTAAATTTTATTTCTCAGAATGTTAAATAATTTTTAAAGAAGCTTAAATATTGTCTCAATAAAGCACATTAAAAAAAATTTTAACCAAATCTGTTGAGAATTCTAAAAAAATCACAGTTCAATGATGTCGCAATTTAATGATTTTATCAATCTATCTGCCGTTGTTGGGTCTGTTTTAAAAGTATATAGACATCTTCTTGTTCTCAATTTAAGTTTTACAATATCTTTTATCCTTTTAACCCTGCAATGAATCGCGTGTTCTGAATATTTTAAGAACTCTTCCTCGGTAAATATTTCTTTAGGCATTCCATCTCAACTTAAAATTAGATTGTACTATTATCGATTATATTAATTCTATTTATTATAACATTTTAATTTTTTGATTGATTCCAAAAATTTTAATTTTAAAAACAATTTTCTCAAATATTCTTGATTTTAATTATTCTTTTATTATTAAAAATCATAAAAATAGAGATTAAAAACCATGAGTCCCATTGATGATTTAGAAAAACGAAAAATTGCAAGATATCACCTTTTAGAGAAGAGTGTATGTCGAAGATGTGGTGCTCTTAATCCAATTAAGGCAAAAAAGTGCCGAAAATGTCACGGAAAAGATTTAAGACCAAAAAGGAAAGAATTGACTAAATGAGTGGATTTTTTCTTTAATTTAATAAAAAAAGGCTAATCCTTCTTTAAATCAAGCCATTAATATTTGTAAACAAAATGTAAAAACGCTTTTTTTATTTTACCAATAAAGTTTATTTAGCTAGGGAATGAATGTTCTTGCGTATAGAGATTGTGAAAATTTAATTTAAATATCATTATTTTAAGCATTTTTTTCCAATAAAAATCTATTTTAAAATAATTTTTAAATTTAAGTAATTTAAAGTCAAAAATTAGAAAAGTTGAATATTTTGGTCCTTTAAAAAGTAGAAAACTTTTTTAAATTTCATATATAAATGATCTCAATATCATAAAAAATAATAAAGTTTGAAATAAAATTTAAATGGTGAAATAAGAAAATGGCTCAACTTGGAGGAACCCCTGTTTTACTACTTAAAGAGGGTACTGAAAGAACTCGTGGCAAAGATGCAATGACGAATAACATTGCAGCTGCTAAAGTAATTGCTGAGGCAGTTCGCACTTCACTTGGTCCACGAGGAATGGACAAAATGTTAGTTGATCAATTTGGTGATGTTGTAATTACAAATGATGGAGCAACAATTCTCAAGGAGATAGATGTTCAACATCCTGCTGCGAAAATGATGGTAGAAGTTGCTAAGACACAAGACTCTGAGGTTGGAGATGGAACCACTACTAGTGTTATTCTTGCTGGTGAACTATTAAAAAGGGCCGAAAAGCTTTTAGAACAAAAAATTCACCCAACAGTAATAACTGAAGGTTTTCGAAAAGCTGCAGAAAAAGCTATTGAAATCTTAGACGAAATGTCCATTAAAGCAAGCATTGACGATTATGAAAAGTTAAAAAACGCAGCAATGACATGCATGTCCAGTAAATTAGTTTCTGAGTCAAAAGAAATGCTTGCTGAGATATGCATTGAAGCAATCAAATCAATTGCAGAAAAGGGAGAAAATGGCAAGTGGATAGCTGACATTGATAAAGTCCAAATTCAAAAGAAAGAAGGTGAAAGCATTGATGACACCAGATTAATCAAGGGCATTATTTTGGATAAGGAAGTTGTAAGTCCTGGAATGCCAAAATCAATTAAAGATGCTAAGATACTATTGTTACAAAGCGCTCTTGAGATTGAAAAGACAGAATTTGACAGCAAACTACAAATAACAAGTCCAGAACAAATTCAGCAATTTCTTGATGAAGAAGAGAAAATGCTTAGAACAATGATTGAAAAGATCGAAAAATCTGGTGCTAACGTAGTCATTTGCCAAAAAGGAATCGATGACTTAGCTCAACATTTTCTTGCTAAGAAAGGAATCATGGCAGTAAGAAGAGTTAAGAAATCTGATATGGAAAAGTTATCCAAAGCAACCGGTGGAATGATCTTTACCAGTTTAGATGATGTAACACCAGAAAAACTTGGATATGCTGGATTAGTAGAAGAACGCAAGATAATGAATGATAGCTGGGTATTCATTGAAGAATGCAAGGATCCTAAATCTGTAGTGATCTTGATCCGAGGTGGAACTGAACTAATCGTGGATGAAGTTGAAAGAGCAATTCATGATGCCTTGTGCGTTGTTAGGGATATTGTTGAAGATGAAAAAATCGTTGGTGGTGGCGGAGCTCCAGAACTAGAAACAGCAATTAAATTGAGAAAATTCGCATCAACTTTAGGAGGTCGTGAACAATTAGCAGTTGAAGCTTTCGCAGATAGTCTCGAAATAATTCCTAAAACCTTGGCCGAAAATGCTGGACTTGATCAAATCGAAATCTTAATGAATCTAAGAGCAAAACATCAAGAAGGAAATAGATTTGCTGGTTTTGACATGGAAACTGGAGAAATTATTGAGGATATGACAAAAATCGGAATAATCGAACCTACTGCCGTGAAAGTTCAAGCAATAAAGAGCTCAACTGAAGCAACTTCAATGATCCTGAGAATCGATGATGTTATAGCAGGATCCAAGCAACCAGAACCTCCTGGAATGCCTGGTGGACCAGGTGGAGGAATGGGAGGAATGGGTGGAATGGGTCCTGAAGGAATGGGCGGAATGCCACCAATGTAATCAAAAAAATAATTTTTTTTTAAAAATAAAATTAGTTATCTCTATTTTTCTTTTAATTTTTAAAAATTTTCCATTATGTATTTAGCTTGTTTTAAATAAATATAATCAATTTTCAATATATCTAAGAATATGGTTAATTTACTCAATTCTTACAAATTCATCTTTAAATTCATAGAAGCATTATTTAAAACTTTAAATATTAATAAAATCCAATAATGATTATAGAGACATTTAATAAAATTTCAAATTATTTTTATTGTGAAAAAAAGAGTAAAAACTGAAAATCAAATTAAAGTAAATAAAATGGTGTTAATAAATCTATGAAATTTATTGATTTATCAATTCCAATAATTAATCCTGATGAGTTAATCTTTGATCCTCCTTTAACTCAACCTCACATAACATATTCTGATCATGATAGAGGGGCTGAAGAGATGGGTTTTGTTTTTCCAAGATTAAAACCTAAAGAGCACTTACCATTAGGTAAAGGTTGGGCTACGGAAACCATAACACTTGGAACCCATAGTGGGACTCACATGGATGCTCCTTGGCATTTTGCCCCGATTCAAGATAGAGAGATTGGTGAAAAAAAAGCAATGACGATTGATGAATTTCCTTTAGAATGGGGAATGGGCCCATTAGTTGTATTAGATTGCACTGATTTAGAAGATGGATATGTCCTTACCCCTGATGATGTTGATAAAAAATTAGAAGATATAGGACATAAGTTGCAAGAAGGAGATATCTTATGTGTTCATACAAATGCCCCTAAATATTTTGGTACAAAAGAATATATTAACCATGGTGTTGGAGTTGGAAGAGATGCGACCTTACACATTATACGGCAAGGAGTACACGTTGTAGGTATTGATGCATGGAGTTGGGATGCTCCTTTTACATTAACTGCTAAGAAATGGAAAAAATCTTTAAAAGAAAAGAATCCTAACACATCCTTAATTTGGGAAGGCCATTTTGCTGGAATAGAATTGGGATATTTTCAAATGGAAAAATTAATAAATTTAGATAAAGTCCCGTCCGTAGGAGCTATTATTTATTGTTTTCCAATAAAAATTGCCAGAGCTAGCGCTGGCTGGGTTAGAGCAGTAGCTTCAATACAAGAATAAAAAGAATATTAAAATAAAATATTTAAAAAAATTTTTATTCTTCTTTAAAAATTTCTTCTACTAATTTTTCATCCTCTTTAAAATAACTAAGAGCGCCACTCCAGTCCTCTAAAACACTTGCGTATTTTTGTTCAAATCTTTGCACGAATTCCTTTAATTGCATGCGGAGATCGGCTGTTTGTTTTCCTTTAATGAACAATGCTCCAAAAACTTTTTTACCGTATTCTATTAAAATTGTTATATCTCCATGGTCAATAGTTTTTAACAGATCTTCTGAATGCGTGGTTTCTTTTATGAATGAAGTTATTGCTGAAAACATACCAGAAATCAATCCAGGATCTTGAAGATAGTCCTTTTTAAAACTATAATCGAATACGCCCCTTCCGTCTTCATAAATAATGTATAATCCTTGCTTTTCGACTTTCTCGAAAGTGTATCCGAATTCTGCGCGATAAATATCAATATAACCCTTATTGAACAAATATTTTAGAGTGAAATAAAATCGTTGTTTTTCTTTAGTATCACTGGGAATTAAATCATTAATTAAAAGATCAGTCTCAAGTTTATCAAATAAATCTCTAATTTCTTCCCTCTCATTCTTGAGATCCTCCATTGTTATATCATGAGCTCTTGAGATCAAATAATAATTTTTTCCTTTAATATAATCATCAAAAGGAATGAATTCTTCCAAAGTAGAAAAAACCATCTTCTCAAGAGTTTTATCATCAATCGGGATGTTTTTAACTTTAAATGTTTTTCCTAGATATATTAGTAAAAGCCCCCAAATAATAATGTTAAAGATATATCGAGTGTAAATGTAGGGTATGGATAAAAACCCAAGAAATCCACTTAAATTTGCTTCTAATCCAGCAGTTCTAAGTGTATAAAAAAGAAAGCCAAAAACTCCAGTATAACTAGTTTGTCCGGTAATCCAATACTCATCAGAAGCAAAATTTATTAGTCCATTAATGCTAAATGCCGAGAATAGGCTCGAAATTACGATAATTAAAGCTAAATAAACAAAAAATCCCATAAACTGACTTGACATCTTTTTTAAGGAATATTTTAGGGATATCGTTGTAATTAATAAAGGAACAATTATTAATGTAGCAAAAGTAAAGATATTCATCAAATCAAAGGAAAGTGCTTGAAATAGTGTTTGATTTTGATCGAATTTGGCAGAGTACACGATATTCATCGGATCTGGGAATAAATAAACAAAGATTGGACTAAACACGAACACGTTTAACAATAAAAACGCCACGAAGGATAAAAACCCATAAGTAAGAGGATAAATGACATTTTTAAGTGAAACTTGTTTAATTCTTTCCTTTTTATTTTTCCACCAGTTAATAATTCGAACAAATAACAAGATAGAAAATGGTTCAAAGAAATTTAAGAATAGAACGAAAATGATAGAAGCCATTATGAAATAAGCGAAAAAATAAATGATAATTGGTAAAGATTCGAAATATTGAACAACATAGAGAATAATTGATAATATTGAGATGGGGGCTCCAACAGTATACAAGCTTTTAAATACTTGATTTCGGATATTTTCACCAAAATGTTTTCCTTTGAGTGCTATTTGGGATGATGATAATAATTCAATACTAAATATGAATGTAGCAAGATAAACGAATAATATTTCTAAGAACCATCCTAAGGCAGTTTCACCAGTAGTTAAAGAAAGAGTCTCTAACCCAGACACGGTTAATATTACTTGGAGCAAATACAAGGAAACGGGAAGCAATACGATCAATAGTTTGAGGATTTCTTTTTCTCTACTCCAATCACTTTTTAAAAATGACTTTTTTATCACATCAATAGGACTATCGTTTAATTGGTAAGATAATAGTCTCAAGTTTTCTTTTAAAGTACCCTCTTCTTTTCTCAAGCGATTCCAGATGAAAATAATTGAGATGAATGGCGAGACAAAAAAAATGAAAGGCAATGTAACTAAGGGATAAGAACCAAATAGAGCAATCAGTGAGCCAAAATGTGCTATGATATAATTGATACCAGTAGCCGCATCACCCCCTGACAATTCTTTTGGGGCATTTTGTAATTGAAATATGAGAGGTAACACCCAATATAGCAAGTAAAAGACAATAATGCCGATTAAGACACGATAATAAAATTTTCCAATCAATTTCTTGCGTAAGAACAGATAAATAAACGCAAGAATTACAATCGGAAGCATATTTAATATTAATGTCATGATAACATCAATCGAACTCAAATTTATGACCTCAATTTTGTAATTTTTAGTTAAATAACTAATGTGTACCCTATTTATTATATTCTTTTAATAGTTCTTTAAAATAATAAATTTAAAGGTTTAAAATTTTAACTATAAATAATGACTAAAAATATTAAGATTGGAATAATAACTGATGAGATTTTTTATAGAGGGCACGTTCCTCCTTATCCAAAACCTTCATTTTTATCACATGAAA
>Ga0190360_1000633_pt1 | contig 19321 bp, 15 predicted proteins | sample 48721834_MG_FD_161271 | JGI IMG/M metagenome (GOLD analysis project Ga0190360, IMG submission 161271) | Hydrothermal vent microbial mat bacterial communities from Southern Trench, Guaymas Basin, Mexico - 4872-18-3-4_MG | ecosystem: Environmental > Aquatic > Marine > Hydrothermal vents >... | reverse complement strand
AGAAGATATAAATACTATATATTGTATAGATAGAAAAATGGAGCCTTACATATTGAATTTATTTCTTGACATCCACTCTAAATCCTGTCTATAATCATCCCAAGGAAAAAGTCAGCCTATGAAAACCACCAATCTTTTTCAGCCAAAGTTTATAGTTACTATCTTTCTTGCCTTTTTTATTTTAGGGGGGCAGCCCATAGAATTTGGTCTGGAAAAGACATTTTTTCATGGCTATTTAATTAAAAAGCCGATAATAAAAATTGGTCTTGGCCTCAATTTAAGCGATATTAAAATTTCTTCATCATCTGGCATGAAGATATATGAAGTAAATTCATGGTATAAACTAATTGCTGATGAGGCAACCCAAGTAAGAATAAAAGGTCATAAAGAAAAATTAAGCGAAAAATTTTTGATTCAAATAGCTCAAACAAAAGATAAAAAAGAAGCGGAAGCCATTGCTCAGGAATTGAAGACAAAAATTAGGAATAAAATTTATATAACTGAGAATGAAGAAGATAATGTGACAATCGGTTATCAAGTGAAAATCGGAGACTTTTTAACTCGGGGAGAGGCTCTGAGTTTCATTAAAAAATTAGAAGAACTTGGCTTTAAAGAAAGCTGGATTTTAAGAGAAGATATTACTTTTGATGAAACAAGGCCCCTTTGGATTCTAGTCAATGATGAACTTAAAAGATTAAAAAAAGAAACTGTACTTTATTTTATACCCAGTAATGGTCAGAGTTTTCTTTCTTTTAACGGCCGTAATTACCGGGGGATTTTTGTCCTTAAGCCCAGCTCTAAAGGGTTGGTTCTGATTAATATATTAAATTTAGAAGATTATCTAAAAGGAGTGGTTCCCAGTGAACTTTCTCCTTATGAATTTAATGAACTGGAAGCTCTTAAGGCTCAAGCTGTAGCCGCCAGAACCTATGCAATCAAAAAATTAGGCATGTATAATGAATTAGGTTTTGATCTTTCAGATACGCCTAATTCTCAGTTTTACAAAGGCATGGGAGCTGAGCATCCGTTGAGTACTAAGGCTGTGGAGATGACTCGCGGTCAAGTGGCCCTTTACAAGGGTAAGTTGATCGATGCTCTTTATACCAGTACTTGTGGAGGAATGACAGAAGACGTGGAAAATGTTTTCGGAGGCCAGCCTTTGCCTTATTTGAGAAGTACTGAATGCGTTTATGAAAAGCAAAATGTATGGTTGATTAAAGGAAAAAATCTTCTACCGCCTATTTTGGTCGAAGGCAAAAATATAAGCCCCATTGTTGCTTCTCTCTTATGCTTGCAAATTATTCCTTTTCAAGAAGATAGTAGTTTCTTTCAGGAAGAGGCCTCTTATGAAGAGGCAGTGCAATGGCTTCAGAAAATTATAAATTTATTAGGGAAAAAAATTGAACAACCTTGGCCGCAAGCCTCTGTGCTTAATTATGGCAGTTTGGCTAGTCTTATTGTCAAGTCTCTTGGTTGGGAAAAGAGAGTCCAGACATTATTATTGAAGAGCGAGAAAGATTTTATTCTCCAAGATTATGAGCAATGGCCCGAAGGATTGAGAGATTATTTGGCTTATCTAATTCAATCGGGTATTTTTCCAGCCACTCTCAAGATGAAAAACCCAGAAAATTCTCTAACCCGGAGTGAACTTGCCTTTTACCTCGGAAAAGTTGTTCAGTCTTATCGGGATTTAACCCATTCAGGAATCTTTAGAAAGCTTGAAGGCAAAACAGTTGAACTCGAAGAAGAAAAAGAAATAAAAAACCTTGGTCTTTCTCCTGATTTAGTTCTCTTAAAAAATAACAGCGGCCATTATGTTTTTACTACTCAACTTAGATTATTAAAAGGAGATAGAGTAAGGTGGATTGAAGGAGAAGGCCAGATTAAATTATTGGAAGCAGTCTATTCTTTTCATTCCAATATTTTAGACAGAGATTCTATTTTTCATAACTGGCAGATAAAAAAATCGAGAGAAGAATTGGAAAGAAGAATAAATCAATTTTATCCAGTAGGTCAACTCCAGGATTTGATTCCTCAGAAAAGAGGCCATTCCAATCGAGTTGTGGAGCTCTTAGTTAAAGGCAGCGATAGCCAGGTTTTGATCAAAGGCTTTAAAATTCGCCGTGTCCTGGGTCTTAAAGATACCCTTTTTGTTATAGATAGGGAATATGATAAGCATGGTCAAATTAGCAGCTTTATTTTTTATGGGAAAGGCTGGGGACATGGAGTCGGCCTCTGCCAGGTGGGTGCTTTTGGTATGGCCAGAGAAGGTGCAGATTATAAAGAAATATTGAAAAAGTATTATCACGGTATTAAAATAGCCAAAATATATTAATTAGCGGATAAACAATAAAATGGAAAGAAAAGATTTAAAAGAAGAATTAATAAAATTAGTTAAAGAAAAATCTTTGCAAACCAATGTCCACAGAGTCCTGACTTCAGGAAGGACAAGTAATTATTATATAGATGCTAAAATGACAACCCTTGATCCTCAGGGAGCTTTCCTTACCGCCCAGTTATTGTTAGCGATGCTTAAGCCTTATGATATAGATGCTATTGGGGGATTTACTTTAGGTGCAGATCCTATTGTCAGTGCAGTTGCTGCCTTAAGTGCTAAAACTGAGCGGCCGTTGCCTGCTTTTATTGTTCGTAAGGAACCAAAAAAGCATGGTCAGAGAAAAATGATTGAAGGGCCATTTGAACCCGGCTGGAAAGTAGCTGTAGTCGATGATGTGGTTACCACCGGCGGTTCAACCCTTAAGGCTTGTAAAGCGGTGGAGGAAGAAGGAGGCGAGATAGTTTTAGCTTTGGCTTTGGTGGATCGACTTGAGGGAGGGAGAGAAAATTTAGAAAAAGAAGGCTACACTTTTATTTCTCTCCTGACTCGCGATGATCTTCTAAAGTGAATTTTAATTAAACAAATTCCCACCATTTTCCAAGTTTCAATTTATTTTTTACCTCATTATTGCTTTTCACTTTCAACTTTAACCTTTTTTTCTTAAATAAATATTTGCCTTTTTATTTAGCTTCTAATAAAATTCTTAGTCTTTATTCTTAAGAGGTCAAATTGACAGCCAAGAAGAAAAGAAAGAAGAAGGAAATTCCTCTATTAGTAGCCATTGTGCCCGTCGCTTTTCTTATTGTCGCCTTATTTTTTACAATAGTTATTTTCAAACAGCCTCCCCATATGCCTTTAATTGCAGCGGCAGCAGTGGCTGCTATCGTGGCCGTCTTTTATAATCACCCCTGGCCTGAAATTCAAGAAGGTATGGTTCATGGCATTACTCTGGCCATGGGAGCTATCTTAATCTTAATGGTCGTTGGCACTATGATTGGGACCTGGATTCAGGGCGGAGTGGTGCCGGCCATGATTTATTACGGTTTAGAGCTTCTTTCTCCTGGCATTTTTTTGGTAGCTACTTTGATTGTTTGTTCCATTGTTTCCTTAGGCACTGGATCTTCCTGGTCGACGGCGGGGACGGTTGGAGTGGCCCTTATTGGAGTGGGCAGAGGATTGGGAATTCCGGTAGCAATGGTGGCTGGGGCCATTATTTCAGGGGCTTATTTTGGTGACAAAATGTCACCTTTATCTGATACTACTAACCTAGCCCCAGCCGTAGCCGGGACAGATTTATTTTCTCATGTAAGACACATGGTTTATACCACCACCCCTGGCTACATCCTTTCTATCATTATTTATGGATTGTTAGGATTAAAGTTTTCAGGTGGGGCTTTGAAGTCACAAAATATTGAAACCATTTTGAACACCATTAAATCAAATTTTTATATCCATCCTCTTCTTTTACTCCCCCCTGTACTGGTTATCGTTATGGTTATAAAAAAAATTCCTCCTTTGCCAGCCTTATTAGGAGGTACAGTTTTGGGTGGCATCTTTGCTATGACCACTCAATCAAGTTCTTTCGCTGAAGTTATTCAAGCGGCTCATTCGGGTTTTATTTCCAAGACGGGAGTGCCTATGGTTGATGATCTTCTAACCCGGGGGGGTCTGGTAAATATGATGCCCACAGTAGCTTTGATTATTTGTGCTCTCTCTTTTGGAGGCATAATGGAAAAGACGGGTATGCTTGAAGTTTTAGCCAAAGCTCTTCTAAAAAGAGTAAAACGAACTGGTTCTTTGGTGGCTGTAACTATTTTTAGTTGTATTGGCATGAATGCTATTGCCTCGGATCAATATATAGCTATAGTTGTCCCCGGAAGAATGTATAAAAATGCTTTTGATGCCCAGGGACTCCATCCCAAGAATCTCTCTCGCTGTCTGGAAGATTCAGGCACTCTTTCTTCACCTCTTATTCCCTGGAACAGCTGTGGTGCTTTTATGCATGCTACCCTTGGAGTGAATCCTCTTCTTTATCTCCCTTATGCTTTCCTCAATCTTACCAACCCGGTTGTCTCCATATTTTATGGCTATACAGGAATTACTATGACTAAAATTAAGCCTGAAGACAGGATTATTCAAGAGAATGAAGGGGATAAAAAGGATAAGTAAGTATCCCCCCTTGGCCTAAGCTTTTTTCCAATCTAAAATATGACCTTTTCTGAGCAAAGATTTCAATTTTTATTTTATCTAAGGCAGAGCCCAAAATTTAGAATTGAATAAAGTTAATTAGAAGTACTGTAACAGCCAAGAGATTTAACGGATTTAATTCTATTGAATAACGTTATATCTGCGGCCAACTTTAGTAAAGGCTTCAATAGCTTTATCCAGATGATGTTTTTCGTGAGCAGCGGAAAGCTGAACTCTTATTCTGGCTTGGCCTTTAGGCACCACCGGATAATAAAAGCCAATGACATAAATTCCTTCCTCGAGCAGGTCCCGGGCCATATCTTGGGAGAGTTTGGCATCATTTTCGAATTTACCTAACATGATAGGAACAATAGGATGAATGCCTGGTTTGATGTCAAAGCCAGCTTCAGTCATTTTATCCCGGAAATATTTGGTGTTTGCTTCAAGTTTGTCTCTCAGTTCAGTCGTCTCGGAAAGGAGGTCAAAAACAGCAATAGATGCTCCTACAACAGCCGGGGCTAAGGTGTTGGAGAAAAGGTAGGGTCTTGAGCGCTGGCGGTAGAATTCGATTAGTTCTTTTCTTCCGGATACAAACCCTCCCGAAGCTCCTCCTAAAGCTTTACCCAGGGTGCCAGTGATAATATCTACTCTTCCCATCACTCCCCGATATTCTATGGTGCCTCTTCCAGTTTTACCCAGGAATCCAGTGGCATGGGCGTCGTCAACCATAACCAGAGCATCATATTTATCGGCCAGATCACAGATTTCATCCAGTTTGGCAATATCGCCATCCATAGAAAAGACTCCATCAGTGGCCACCAGCCGATAACGAGCACTTTGAGCTTCTTTTAATTTCTCTTCCAGGTCAGCCATATCAGCGTGTTTGAAGATATATCTCTGGGCTTTGCAAAGGCGGATGCCGTCGATAATTGAAGCATGATTGAGCTGGTCAGTAATGATGGCATCTTCCGGTCCGAGAAGAGGCTCAAAGACGCCGCCATTAGCATCAAAGCAGGCAGCAAAGAGAATGGTATCATCAGTTTGAAGGAACTGGGATATTTTCTGCTCTAAGATTCTGTGAATGTCTTGTGTCCCGCAGATGAATCGGACAGAACTCATCCCATAACCCCGTTGATCAAGAGTTTTGTGGGCAGCTTCGATGACTTTGGGATGGCTGGAAAGACCCAAATAATTATTAGCACAGAAGTTTAAGACTTTTTTTCCACCTTTAACCTCAATTTCCACACCTTGAGGAGTCATGATAATTCTTTCTTCTTTATAAAGGCCGGCTTGATGAATAGATTGAATTTCTTTTTTTAAATCTTCTTTTATTTTACCGTACATATGAACCTCCTTTTGGGGAATAAACTATATCAAAAAAGACCTGTAAGGTCTATACATTGTTAATAACTTAAAGTTTAAGGCAAAAATTAAGTTGAGAATTTTCACGTTTCAGATAAGACATTTAGCATGTTGTGATTAAGATTTTTGCCTTAAACATTGCTAATTTGTCATTCAATTTTATCCCTTTAAACTTTTCAGCTAAACCTTCTCACTTTAAACTCTAAACTATAAGCTTTTCCGCCCTAAACCAATCCTTGCTGCCTATTTACTCAAAGCTCTTTAGTTGATATAATTTTTTCCATGGCCGAAGAAGGTTTATATTTTTTTGAACTTTATACAGATAAAGTTGTCAAGGCTCTCAAAGCTGATAAGTTATATTATCAGGGTAAAACAAAATATCAATTTATTCAGATATTTTATAATCAGTTTTACGGTAAGGTTCTTTACCTGGATAAAAAAATTCAATCAGCTCAGATTGATGAATTTGTTTATCATGAATCATTGGTTCATCCTGCCCTCTTCACTCATCCTCATCCTCGTCAAGTTTTGATTATTGGAGGGGGAGAAGGAGCAACTTTGAGGGAAGTCCTTAGGCATAAAGTAGTTCAAAAAGCAGCCATGGTTGATATCGATCAGAAATTAGTAAAACTTTGTCAGAAATATCTGCCTGAGTGGTCAGAGGGAGCTTTCACTAACCCTAAGACAGAATTAGTCTTTGAAGATGCCCGCCAATACTTAGAGGAAGCTGAAAGAAAATTCGATGTCATTATTTCCGACCTGACTGAACCTGTCCAAGGAGGGCCTTCTATCTATCTTTTTACTAAAGAGTTTTTTGCTAAGATTTTTAAGGCCTTGAACAAGGACGGTCTGTTTGTTCTCCAGGCAGGCAGCACTGATCCCTTTTATCATGAGTTTTATTCCTCTTGTGTAAAAACTTTGAGGTCTGTTTTTCCTTTGGTTAGACCATATTGGAGTTTTATTTTCTCTTTTGGTCTCCCCTGGGGTTTTGTTGTAGCCTCGAAAAAATATGATCCTCTTGAATTAGATAAAGAGGAAATTGCCCAGAGGATAAAAATCAGAAAGGTTAATGGCCTTAAATTTTATCATCCTCCTCTTCAGAAGGGAATGTTTGCCCTGCCTCTTTACCTTGCGGTCGGCTTTGAAAAAGGCAAAATGCTGAGCGATAAAAATCCTTTTATTTGGAAGCTATGATGGAAAAAGGAAAAGAAGCATCTCTAAACTCAGAGGAAGTAAGAGAATTCCATGCACCCTCTTGCGGCATTTTTTTCATAAAAAAGGAAGTCCTTCATCGAGAAAAATCACCTTATCAGGAAATTTTGGTTATTGACAATGAACATTTCGGCAAAGTTCTGTTTTTGGATGGCTTAGTCCAGACTACTGAGAAAGATGAATTTTTCTACCATGAAATGCTTATTCATCCGGCTTTAATCAGCCACCCTTCGCCCCTGGAGATTCTAATTATTGGGGGAGGAGATGGTGGCTGCCTTAAAGAAATTCTTCGCTATCAGATTGAAAAGGCATATTTAGTTGAAATCGATCCCTCGATGATTAATGTTTCCAAAAAGTATCTTCCCTGGTTAGGGTCTTGCCTTGAGGATGAAAGGATAGAGCTGATTAACATGGATGGGAAAGAGTTTGTGCGGCAGACCGAGCAGAAATTCGATGTGGTTATTATCGATATCTCTGAGCCGGTTGGCCCTTCTTTGGCTCTCCATCAAAAAAATTTTTATCTTGAGCTTAAAAACTGCTTAAAAGACAATGCTGTTGTTGCCGCTCAGATTGGTTCTCCTTATTTTGATCTTGGTTCAATCGTTCAAAAAAATAAATTCTTTCGAGAAATATTCACTAATGTTTATTTTTATTTAGGCCCCACTCCTACTTATCCAGGAGGGAGCTGGTGCTATACCTATCTTTCTGATAAGATTAATCCATTTGAAATAAGAAGAGATTTTCCCTCCGGCTTAAAATATTTTAATCCGGAAATTCATCGGGCTGCTTTTGCTCTGCCTAATTTTATGAAGGAAGCTTTAGGTCAGTAATTTAACTTCCCCTCGGCATAACGCTGGCTGAGGACTTTGAGCATATCTTTGGTCATGGCTGCCAGATCATAGCTGGGCTGCCAGCCCCATTCTTCCCGGGCAGCAGAATCATCGAGAGAGTTAGGCCAGGAATCGGCAATTTCCTGGCGGAAGTCAGGTTTAAACTCACATTTAAATTCGGGAATATGCTTTTTGATTTCGGCTGCTAGCTCGCCAGCTGTAAAACTCATGGCTGTAACATTAAAATCTGAGTGATGCTTGAGCCGGGAAAAGTCAGCTTCCATCAGATCGATAGTTGCTTTAAGACAGTCAGCCATATACATCATAGGAAGTCTAGTGTCTTCTCTGACAAAGCAGGTGTATCTTTTGTTTTTTATGGCTTCATAATAAATGGCTACAGCATAATCTGTGGTTCCTCCTCCAGGAAGAGTCTCATGACTGATAATACCAGGATAACGGCAGCCGCGTACATCAAGGCCAAAGCGTTTAACATAATAATCACAAAGAAGTTCACCAGCCACTTTGGTTACACCGTACATGGTCTTAGGCTTAAGTACTGTTTCTTGGGGAGTATTATCCTGCGGTGTTTCTGGTCCAAAAACGGCAATTGAACTGGGAACAAAAACTCTGGTCAGGTTATGTTCGCGGGCAACCTCTAGGATGTTATAAGTACCATTGATGTTTACATCCCAGGCCAGATGAGGATTTTTCTCTCCGACTGCTGAAAGAATAGCTGACATATGATAAATAGTGTCAATCTTATATTTATTAACTACCTCTTCAATGGTCTCTCTTCGAGTAACGTCAATAAACTCGAATGGACCTGAATCCCTAAGTTCGGGCTTGGGTTTTGTCCTATGTCCAGTGGCTAAGACGTTTTCGTATCCGTATTTTTTTCTTAAGGCCACAGTCAGCTCTGATCCAATTTGGCCGACAGCGCCAGTGACCATGATTTTTTTCATTTCTTGGCTCATCTCATCCCTCCTTTAATTAAGACTTCATCTTATGAGAAATTATGAGGCTTTACTTATATATAGGTCCAGCTGAGATGTCAACTTAAAAAAATTTACAAAATTATTCCAGTTGAGATAAACTATTAATGTGAGTAAAGAATGAAAAAAATTCCTTTAGCTGTTATTGTCATAGCTGTTATTATGTTTTTTGTGGCTCTGGCTACAGATATTTTCTGGCTGGCGAGAATAGTAGGCAAGGCTTTTCCACCAACAATGCCGGTCGAGTCTTCTTTTTATGATGCTTTCGCTCTGGCGGATATTGTCCTTTCTTTATTTTTATATTTAGGTGCTTATGGCCTTTTAAAGCTTCGCAATTATGGTCGGGCAGCAGCCCTAGTCGGAATGGGCATGTGGCTGTTCGATTCACTGCTGGTGCTGGCTATTACCAAGTCAGCCAGATTGAATATAATAGGACCCAGTCTCTTTTTTGCTTGTTTCTCAATAGTTTATCTCTGGCAAAGAAAAGAAATATTTGAGTAGGTCTAAGTTTAATAAGGAACTGTTTGCATTTAGAAAATTATTGCTGTAGATTTGTATGGCTTAAATAATATTAATAAATAGGGAGGAAAATAATGGCAATTATTTTGGATGGTTATAATCTTACAATTGAGAAAGTGGTCAAAGTCGCTCGAGAAAAGGAGGAGATTGCTATCGATCCTCAGGCTATGATCCGGATTAAGCGCTGCCGGGATCTTCTTGAAGATAAAATAAAAAAAGGAGAGATAATGTATGGGGTTAATACCGGCATTGGCGAGCTCTCAGAAGTTGTCTTAACCCAGGAACAGGTAGAAAAATACCAGCGCTACTTGATTTACAGTCATGCTGCTGGCTATGGCAAACCGCTGCCAGTGGAGGTCGTCAGAGCTGCCATGTTAAGCCGGATCAACTGCCACTGTCATGGTCACTCTGGTTTAAGGCCAGTGGTAGTGGAGACTTTAAAAGAGATGTTGAATAAAGGTGTAACTCCAGTAGTTTGTGAAAAAGGTTCGGTCGGTGCCTGCGGTGATCTGTCACCTATGGCTCAAATGGCGCTTGTCCTCATGGGCGAAGGAGAGGCTTTTTATAAAGGAGAGCGACTGCCAGCCAAGGAAGCAATGGCTCGGGCTGGCATTCCCACCGTTGTTTATGAAGCTCGGGATGGACTGGCTACTATTAATGGTTCAAATGTGATTGCTGGCTTTGGTACCTTAGAAATTTATGATGCCGTCCGTTGGCTTAAACATTCAGAGATTGCAGTGGCCATGACTTTAGAAGTATTAAATGCCAATATGAAGGCTTATGATGAGAGATTGCACAAAGTAAGAGGCTATCCTGGAGCCATAGAATCTAGTCGTAACATCAGGCAAATAACCGAAGGCAGTCAGCTTTTAGCCCAACCCGGGAAAAAAGTTCAGGATGCCTACAGCCTGCGCAGCACGCCTCAGGTTATTGGTTCGGCTCGAGATGCCTTGAAGTGGTCTCGGTCCATGTTTGAAATAGAGCTTAATGGAGCTGCTGATAACCCAACCTTTTTCCCTGATGAGGATTTGGTCTTAACCGGGGCCAATTTTCAAGGGACACCGCTGGCCTTTGCTTTGGAACTTTTAGCTACAGCTATTACCACTGTTTCTGTTCTTTCAGAGAGAAGGACTAACCGCTTGATGAATCCTCATTTAAGCATGGGGCTGCCGGCTTTTTTAACCAAGGGAGCTGGCATGTTCTCAGGTTTGATGCTGTCACAATACACGGCCGGAGCTTTAGTCTGTGAGAATAGAATACTCTCTCATCCTGCCGCCACCGGTTCTATCCCAGCTGCAGCCGATCAAGAGGATTTTGTCAGCATGGGTATGACTTCAGCTCTTAAGGCTCAGCAAATCTTAGATAACTCTCAAGCCGTCCTGGCTATTGAGATGATGGCTGCTGCTCAAGCTATAGATTTTCGAAAACCTCTTCAGCCTAGTCCAGGAGTTAAAGCTGCTTATGAAGTTATCCGCAAATATGTAGATTTTCTGGATGAAGACCGGCCTCTTTATGATGATATCAACAAGCTCAAAAAGGTGGTCCAATCAGGAGAGATTTTAGAGGCAGTAGAAAAAGTAGTGGGAGAATTGCAATAGATTAAATTGAATTTTTTATCAGCTGAAGGGATATTTATTTTTAAAATCCTCTTTCCACTGGCAGAGTAAGGCAAGTAGGCCCACCCTGTCCTTTGACAAATTCAGTAAGAGATAGAACCTTAACTTGAAAATTATTATCTAACAATATATCAATAGCTGGCTCGTTTTGAGCTTCGGCAACTAGTTGACCGTTTCCCAGACAAATAACATTTCCGCTGATAAAATCCCGGCAGTTAAGAGTTATAGCCTTAAAACCTCGACAGAGATCTTTATCCAGCAAATGGCGGCAGTAGAGAACATCTTCAGGCCCAATAAGACTCATTATTCCCCCAATATGAAAATGAGGCGGAGGAATAGTAGCTATTCTTACTTCATAACCCAATTTTTTAAGGATTAAAGATAGCTGAGTCACTCCTTCTTTGTTTGATCTTTTAGAATAACCGATAAAAGCTACTGAACCGGCCAAGATAACGTCACCGCCTTCAACTGTGCCTGGGGGAGTTATTTGACCAAGTTGGGGAATTCCTAGCGCTTTTAAGTTATTAGCCATCCATTCTTCTTCTCCCAAACGGGTTTTGAGTCCCATCCTTAATTTAATATAGCCTTCATTGGTACAGAGACAGGTATCCCTGGTAAAGACTGAATTAGGATGAGATTCAAGCTCTTCAACATCAATTATCTCGGCCCCGAATTCTTTCATTATCAATTTTAGTTCCTCGTGCTCCTTTTTTGCTTTTTCGGGCTGAGCCACTTCAGCTATATTATGTTCAGCCAGGTTGTCCACCTTGAAAAATTCTTTTTTAGGGCTACAGACAATGACTCTTTTCAGAGGGTAACCTTCATTCATAAGCATGGTTCTACCTCCTTTCTAATGATCTATTGGTTTCCAATTATATCTTCTTCTTAATTTATGAACAATTCCCCAATTAAAGAAGAGCAGTTTGCTGGGGACAAACAGAGCCTATTCCTTACTCCTCACACCTTACTTTAAAAACAACCGTGCCTCCACCAGTATATTGATGAGGATCTAAACATTGAAGGTAAGCTTCATTTCCTTTTTTGGCCAGACCCAGCTCCGCTGGATTTATTCCTTTGGCCAGAGAATTATAATAAGGTAGAAGGGAAGCCAGAGAGTGAAGGCAAATGTTATTCGTCTCTTTTAAATTTATCTTATAGCCTTCATCAATAACTATTTTATGGCCGGTTCTATAAACGGGACAAAAACCTTTAATTTCTACAACTTCCATGATAAGTTTCATGATTTTTTCCTTTCATAAGAAATAAGAATTCAAAAATCCAGGATAAATCCTCTTATTATTCTAAAACAATTACAGCCCAAGTTTAAAATTAATTTTAAAAAAGCGGGTTTTTATTCAAGGATATAATTTCATATAATAAAGAATCAAATTATTGAGGGTCCAAATAATAAGGCAGATTGCTTTAGATTTATAAGAGGAAGTTAAATAAAAAAAAGTGAAAGGTTCTTATTATGATGGAAAAAATTGCTTTGGTCACAGGTAGCAGCCGGGGATTAGGGAGGGCAATTGTCTTAAGGCTGGCTGATAATGTCTCGGGAGTAGCTGTTCATTACAGGAATGAGCGTCGCCAGGCCTTGGCTGTAGTTAGAAAGATAAAGTCCAAGGGCCAAAAAAGTGGCTGTTTTCGAGCGGATCTGACTAAAGAAAAAGAAGCCTTAGGCTTAATTGAAAAGGTAGAGGGCTACTTTGGTCGGCTGGATATTGTGGTTAATAATTTTGGCCCTCTTCAATTGAAACCCTGGCCTGATTTATCAGCACAGGATTGGGACTATATTTTCCGGGCTAATTTAGAGAGTGCTTTTTTCTGTATGAAAGCCTCTCTTTTGGGGATGAAGAAACGCAGATGGGGAAGAATAATAAACATTGGCTACAGCCGAGCAGAGCAGCTGACAGCTTTTCCCACCATTACCCCTTATGCTGTGGCCAAGACAGGACTTTTAATTTTAACGAGGACAGTGGCTGCTTCTGTGGCTTCGTCAGGAATTACGGTCAACATGGTCTCCCCCGGCCTTATGGAGGGAAGTCTTTATCCTCCTGAAAAAAAAGTACCAGCTGGAAGGCTGGGAAAGTTTAAAGACGTAGCTGAGGCTGTGTTGTTTTTAATTTCTGAGGAAGCATCTTATATTACAGGCACAAATTTAATAGTAGCCGGCGGTTGGAGAATATAGAGAAAGCTTTTTAAAGGATTTAATTATAATATTGACTTTCGTTATTCACGAATCCGCGATCAGCTTTCTCTGGCTAGAGGAGGGGCCTCCTTAGAGGAAGTTCTCCTTCGGCGTAAGGAGTTAGCTATTACCTACAATTATTCTTTGTCGATGGGCCTCAGCTTTACTTTTGGCTCTGTTCACAGCAACGTAGTCAATCCTCGCTTTGGAGACGGAGGCCGGGGAATTGGCATCAGATTCTAGACTTCTAACTTTTTAATTCCGCTTGAACAATCAATAAAAAAATCTGCGCTGCCTCCTTCCTTTGTTAATTGGGGTTGCATCCATAGCCCACATACCTCGTCCATGAGTGGCAATGACAATAATATTGTCTCGTGGATGAATGATTAAGTCATGAACATAGGTAGATGGCAAATTGCTGCCCAAAACATTCCAGGTTTTTCCACCGTCTGTAGTGACATAGACACCAATATCAGTACCCACATAAAGGATATTTTTGTTGATTGGGTCTTCCTGGATAACATTGACGGGGCCAAGAGGAATATTGCCGGAAATGTCTTTCCAGGTTTGTCCATAATCGGTCGATTTCCAGATGTATGGTGTGAAGTCCTCGTCACGTTTACCATTTTGGGTCATGTAGACTGTTCCGATCTCAAAAGCTGAAGCTACAATTCGCGAGACCCATTTTTGATAGGGAAGGCCTTTCATGATTTCTTTCCAAGTTTTGCCGCCATCCTTGGTTACATATACTTTGCCGTCATCAGTGCCGACATAGATCAAACCGAATTTGAGAGGAGATTCAGAGATGGAGAAAATAGTATGATAGGGGATGTCACCCATTTCAGTTTTAGTGTTATAGGTCAAATCAGGACTTATTCTTTCCCAGGTGTCACCGCGGTCACGGGAGCGGAGTAAGAACTGCATGCCGTGATAAATTATATGGGGGTTGTGAGGAGAGATAATAAAGGGGGCCAGCCATTGGCCACGAAGCTTTGGCTCATTTTCATATTGACGAGGAAGGATATATTTAACCCCAGATCTCCCAGGCAAACTAAGATCGGTTCGGGTAATATGACCATAGAAGCCGGCTGAATAGACGATATTGGGATTGGTGGGATCAATAGCATGACGGCTGCCCTCACCCCCCGGGGCACTTTCAAACTCGACCGTGGGGATTCGATCTCGTCCCCGGCTAAGATCAACTGCAGCCCTGAAGCTACCGTGGTCCTGCATTGAGCCGTAGACGTGGAAGGGAGTATCCATGTCGTAGGCGATATCGAAAAATTGACAAACTGGCAAGTTGTGGGTGAAAGTTTTCCAGGTTTTACCCCTGTCATAAGAAATAGCAATGCCGCCGTCATTAACATTTACCAGATAATTTGAGTTGCCGGGGTCAATCCACAGCCCATGATGATCGCCATGCATGCCTCTCAGCCGGCGGAATGTTTTGCCACCGTCATTGGAAACATTTAAGGCTAGTCCCATAGTATAGACAGTATTTTCGTCATTAGGGTCAACCCGGATCTGGCCGAATACCCAGCCATAGGTGGCTGAATGGCGTTCCATATAGAGCTTCATCTCTTTAGTTAAACCGCTTACCTGATGCCAGCTTTCGCCCTTATCATCTGAACGGTAGACAGTTGCTCCCTTGATAATGCCTGTTGAAGGGAGCCCGTAGGCATTTAATTTTTCTTCTTCAGTGGGCATTCTCGAGAGTTCGTAATTGTCAATAAAAGCATAGATTACATTGGGTTTGGAGCGGGCTACATCAATCCCGATTCTGCCTCGATACTTAGGCTCTGGCAGGCCGTTATTAATGGGCTGCCAGGTTTGGCCGCCATCAGTTGTTTTATAAATACCGCTGCCAGTGTAATCAGGTTCATTGCGAGGGTCGTTCCATTTCTTGCGGATTCTCTGCCAGGTGGCGGCATAAAGGATGTTACTATCGGAGGGGTCCATAACCAGATCGATAGCCCCTGTTTTTTCATTGATATAAAGCACTTTTTGCCAGGTATGACCACCATCAGTTGTTTTATAAACTCCCCGGGCTGGGTTATATGTCCACTCATGACCAGAAGCAGCCACATAAACAACATCAGGATTTTGGGTGTCGATAACTATTCTGCTTATGGTATAGGTATCGGCCAGCCCCATATGTTTCCATGTTTTACCAGCATCAGTGGATTTGTATACACCGATTCCAGCCTGGGAACTTCTGAATATATTGGCTTCACCTGTTCCTACCCAGATTATATCTGGATTTGAAGGAGCAATAGCTATATCGCCGACGGAAGTTGAAGGGGCCATATCAAAAACAGGTTCCCAGGTAGTACCTTCGTTATCGGTTTTCCAGACTCCTCCTGATGCTGAACCAACATAAATTGTGTAATTTTTACCTTTGGGAGTAACTACAGCTATATCAGTGCAGCGGCCACTGACATTAGTTGGCCCGAGAAACTGCCATTTGAGTTTAGTCCAGGGAGAGCTTTTAGTCATTTCCAAATGCTTAGCGTAGCCTGTTAATCTTAAAGCCGGATCAGTGTTAATAATTCTTTGCGGTTTCTTAACTTTTTTTGCCTGAAGGAGGGAAGTAGAGAAGCAAGCGAGAAAAAGTCCGACAATTAAAACCAGTAACAGACGCCAAAAATTTTTTTGGTATTTCATTATGCCTCCTGTTGATGGATTTTATTTTATTGCTTACCATTTAACTAATCTTAGGAAGATTTAAAGATTATTTCAACTAAAAGTAGGTTTTTTTATCAGTGTTTTTTTGGAATGTTTAATTTCAAAAAGTTTGCTCCTTGATTTAAGCGTATAATTGGGCTATCCCTTTTAGAAAAAACATAGGTTCTATCCTCTGCAGGGCCAGATGTCCCTATCAGGCCGGAAGCCATTGCATCATCTCATGTAAAGCCTGCTGTCCCCAGCGGGCCGTTTAATTATATAACGGACCAGTCGGAGACCGGTCCCTACAGTAAAATTAATTGTTACATTTTTCTGGATTTGAGATGGTCCAAAATAGAATTTTAAGGTTAAAATAATTTTTTCTACTTGCATATTTTATATAGATGATATAAGGCTAAATTGAATAAAGAGAAAGGGAGGAACCAATGAGTATTTTTAGAGCTATGGTTTTCAGTTTATTAATTATTTTTGTCTTTATCTTTGCTTCTGCCTCATCTTACTCCAGTCAGAAACTAATAACAGGTTCAGACAAAATTGAAATAACAATTCTTTATGATAACTATGTATACACGGAAGGGACCAAAGCTGATTGGGGATTTTCCTGCCTGATTGAAGGTACAGAGAAAACAATTCTTTTCGACACTGGAACCAAAAGTGATGTTTTATGGCACAACATTCGAAAATTGGGAATTGATATAGGCCGAGTAGATCAGGTTGCCATTTCTCACATCCATCTTGATCATACAGGAGGACTGTTTTCTGTTCTGGAAAAAAAGCATGATGTTCCGGTTTATGTGCCGGCCTCTTTTCCAGATGATTTTATGGAAAAAGTGAAAAGCAAGGGTGCTTATCCTGTCAGAGTTAGTCGGCCCTTGGAAATATGTAAAGATGTTTTTCTTACTGGAGAAATGGGCGAACAGATAAAGGAACAATCATTAATATTAAATACAAGTCAAGGGTTAGTGGTCGTAACGGGCTGTGCTCATCCAGGAATCGTCAATATCGTTAAAAAGGCTGAAGAAATATTAAATAAGAAAGCTTATTTTGTCCTGGGCGGCTTCCATCTGATGCACAAGTCAGATAATGAGGTGAGGCAGATTATCTCTCAATTCAAAAACTTGGGTGTTAAAAAATGTGGGCCTACTCACTGTACAGGTGATAAGGCTATTGCTCTTTTTAAAAAAGCCTTTGGCCCCAATTATATTCGTATGGGGGTAGGGAAAGTCGTTAGGTTAAAAAAATAAAAAGCAAGCTATGCTTTTAAAAAGGAGATAGGCCAATGAATAAAATCCCATTAAAAAAGTTCTTTTTGGTTTTTAGTTGGGCTTTGCTCTTTATTTTGATAGGAATTATTAGCCTTAGGGCTCAAATCGTCAGGCCTGGGCCTAAGCAGCAGATAACCTTGGCTTTAGTCGGTGATGCTATCATTACCCACAGAATTGCCCAGTTTGATAATCCGCTTTATCCTCAATTTCAGCAGATGATAGCTATTATCCAAAAGGCCGATGCTGCTTTTTTGAATTTGGAGCTTTCTTTGATTCGCTTTTCTGATTTTAAAGGCTGGCCTGAGGTTGAGAATGGAGGAAACTGGGAAGTTGGGCCGCCTGAATGTGCTTATGATTTGAAAAAGATGGGCTTTGATTTAATGAGTAGAGCCAACAATCATACCACCGATTATGGAGTGGAAGGGATGAAAGTTACTGATGCCCTTTTGGATAGATTAGGAATTGTTCATGCCGGCAGCGGTCTTCATCTTGGTCAGGCCAGCCGGCCTGGTTACCTGAGTACTGTCAAAGGACGGGTGGCTCTAATCAGCTTTGCTTCCAGCTTTACCCGTATGTCCCGGGCCGGGGCCTGCCGCCAGGACATGGTTGGCCGCCCTGGTCTTAATGCCTTACGGTTGAAAAGAGTTTTTCAAGTCGATAAAGAGACTTTTATGCTACTTTCTAAATTAGCGCCCAAACTCGGCGGCAGCCCTCCTTCCCAACCTTCTTCTCCTCTGACTATATTTAGCGTTGATTCGCCTGTTTCAAGGATAACAGTCGTTCCTGGTAAAGAGTACAAAGTTGTAGAGACTCCTTATTCTGAAGATAAAGAGAGAATTCTTCATCAAGTTGCTAATGCTGCGGAAATGGCTGATTGTGTGATTGTAGCCAGCCATTCTCATCAGCCAGGAAATAAGTATGTAAAGCCGCCTGAGTGGCTGAGAAACTTGGCCAAGCAGTGTATCGATGCTGGGGCCAGTGCTTTTGTGGTTACTGGTCCTCACCAGCTTCGGGGTATAGAAATTTATAAAGGCAGGCCAATTTTTTATAGTCTGGGAAATTTTATTTTTCAGAATGAAACAATTGATCCGGTGCCGGCCGATTTTTATGAGAAACTGGATTTGCCGGCCACGGCTCTGGCGGCTGATTTATATGATAAGCGCTATAAAGGGGGAACTATCGGCTTTCCGTCAAATCCAATATGGTATGAAAGCATAATCGCCGTTCCTTCTTTTAAAGAAGGGAAAATGGTTGATTTAAAGCTTTATCCGCTTGACTTAGGTCAAAAAGAGCCTCGTTCCCAGCGGGGGACAGCTTTTTTAGCCGAGGAGGCTAAAGCCTCGAAAATCATTGACCACTTAGCTCAACTTTCTGCCCCTTTTGGGACTCGGATTGAATTCCAGAAGGGAATAGGAATCTGGCTTAAGGCCTCCCACTGAAGATGATTTAGTTTATGAAGCAGATCTTCTTATCTGTCCTGAGTTATGTGGCGAGAGGCAAATTATAACCTTCATCGCTGTTTAGGACGTAGCGGACAAAATCATCAAATGCCTCGATCTGATCATTGTCGCAAAGAGACCTCCATCAGCCAAGCCAAAAAGAAATTTTATATAAGATTTTTTCCGACAACCTATTGATAAATTTCTTTCGGAGGATTATTTTGTTTTATATGTTTCCACATCTTGATGTCTTTTCTTTTTCCTCAAAAAGACAGCCATTATCTCAGAGTCAAGAGATGGACTTTCGGCTCAAATATTCATTTTTTAATAAGGAGGAATAATGAGAAATTGCAAACCTTGGATCTTTATTGTTTTCCTGGCCCTATTTCTTGGTACTGGCCAGGCTAAAACAACGAAAGGGACCTTCACCTTAGAGCAGGTTCTAAGTGCTCCCTATCCTAAGCATCTGGTTTCGGCCAAAAAAGCGGACCGGATTGCCTGGATTTTTTACACAGCTGGAAAGAGGAATGTCTGGATGGCGGCTGCCCCGGATTTTCTTCCAGTCAACTTGACCCATTATAAACAAGATGAGGTGTTTGAGATACCTGATCTGGCCATCACTGATGATGGTTCCCTTGTGGTTTATGTTCGGGGCGGAAACCCCAACCAGCAAGGCTGGGTGACCAAC
>Ga0190360_1000632_pt1 | contig 19352 bp, 20 predicted proteins | sample 48721834_MG_FD_161271 | JGI IMG/M metagenome (GOLD analysis project Ga0190360, IMG submission 161271) | Hydrothermal vent microbial mat bacterial communities from Southern Trench, Guaymas Basin, Mexico - 4872-18-3-4_MG | ecosystem: Environmental > Aquatic > Marine > Hydrothermal vents >... | reverse complement strand
TCGAAGTCCACGCCGCCGACCATACCCCGCTCGGCAAACACCCCGATCACCGTCATCTTGATGTCGCCGACGGTGATCGTCTGGTAGAGCGGGTCCGTTTCTGCGAAGAGCTCTTTCGCAAGCTTGATCCCCAGCACGGCGACTTTGTGCTTGCGCTCGATTTCCTCCTGAGTGAAGTAGCGGCCGGCGGCGAGTTCCATGTCGCGCACCGAAGGCAGATCGGCGGTCGTCCCCAGGACGTTCACATCATCGAGCACAACATCCTGGAAGCGGATGGTCTCGACGCTGCCTTGCTCAACGACGACGGCGCGCACACCTGGCACCTGTTCGGCGATGGCAAAGGCGTCATCATAGGTCAGGCCTCCTGCTGGCCCCGGCTGGCCGCGCGCCCCTCCTGGCCGGAAGCCAGAGCTGACATAGATGAGGTTCGAACCCAGCCCGACGATCTCCTCCTCTATGGCGGCCTCCGTGCCGGCGCTGATGGCGATCATAATGATCACCGACGCCACGCCGATGATGATGCCGAGCATGGTCAGGAAGGAGCGCAGCTTGTTGCGGGCGATGCTGCCGCCTGCGACCCGTAGAAGCTCAATCCAGGTCATGGGTCACCCCGATCGACTCCTCGACCGGCTGGAGGGAGCCTCCATTCTCGATGATCTTCTCTATGCGACCGTCCAGCAAGTGGATCGTGCGCTGGGTGTGTGCGGCGATAGCGGGGTCATGCGTGACCATCAAGATCGTGCGGCCATCGCCATGGAGTTCATGCAGGAGTTCCATGATCTCCTCGCCGGAGCGGCTATCCAGATTGCCTGTAGGCTCATCGGCCAGGATGATCAGGGGATCGTTGACCAGCGCACGGGCGATGGCGACGCGCTGACTCTGGCCGCCGGAAAGCTCCTGGGGCTGGTGGTGCAGGCGGTCGCCCAGGCCAACCCGCTCGAGAACCTCGTGGGCCATGCGCTCCCGCTCGGCGGGCGCATATCCGTGTGTCCGGTCATAGAGCAAAGGCAGCATCACATTCATGAGCGCGGAGCTGCGGGGCAGCAGGTTGTAGGATTGGAAGACAAAGCCGATATGCGTGCTCCGTAGGTGCGCCCGCTGGGTGCGATCCAATTCACTCACATCTTGCCCATCCAGGAAGTAGCGACCTTGTGTCGGACGATCCAAGCAGCCCAGGATGTTCATGAGCGTGCTCTTGCCGGAGCCGGAGGGCCCCATTATGGACACGAACTCGCCCTTTTCGATCTGGATGTTTACATCCTGCAGCGCGGTTACCTGGACGCTGTCTTTGCCGTAGATCTTGGTCAGACCTTCGGTGCGTATCAGGGCTTCCATCTATTGAACCTCGACGATTCCGGTGGTCACGACCTCGCCAACCTCCAGGCCCGACCGGACCTCAGCGAAGGTGATGTCCATCAAGCCGATCTCGATCATGCGCAGACGCGGCTGAGCATCTTCCATGACAAACACGGCATACTGGCCTGGTTCGATCTCGCGCAGGGCCTCGACGGGGATGAGCGGAACGCCTTCGGCGCGCCCACCGATGACATCCACCGCGGCGCTCATCCCAATGAGAAGTCGGTCCAGCGCCCCGCTCTGATCCTGGTCCAGCCTCGCCAGGGCCACAATGGTGGAGAATTGCCCCGCGCTTTGCAGGCTGGGCTCTACCCGGACGATCTGACCGGTGAAGACCTTATCGGGCAGCGCCTCAAAGGTGACTTCGACCTCGTAGCCCACATCGATCTTGTCGATGTCGGTCTCGTCCAGGAAGACCTCCACATAGCGTTTGCTCAGATCGGCGAGTGCGATGAACGGACCGGTGACCTCATCGTCCTCCTTCGCCTCGACGGCCAGGATGGTGCCGTCCACGGGTGCGGTGATCACCGCCTCTTCGAGCTTTCGCTCGGCGACCTCGAGCTGAGCCTGGGCGTTTCTCAATTCCAGTTTGGCCCTGGCGGTCTCGGCCTCGCTGGGACCATCCTTGACCTGCTCCCAGTAGCGTTCGGCTGCCGCCACCTGCGCCCCGGCAAGCGCCAGCTCGGCATCCAGTTTCATCTGCTCGATCTCAGAGGGGCTGCCTGTGTACCAATTCCAGTTGCGCACGGCGGTGTCGTAGCGTTTTTGGGCATTGGCGTAGCGCAGTTGCAGAGACGGGTTTTCGGGATCCTTATCCAGGGCGGCCTTGGCCCGCGAAAGATCCTCCTCCGCAAGCTCGAGCTCGGCCTTGGCGGCGTCCATGGTTGCATCGCTGGCCCGATGGCCAGGCTGCTGTACCCACCAGCCGGTCTCGGCGTCTTTGAGAGCTTCCCGGGCATTGGCCAGGTCCAGGTAGGCTTGCGCGGCCACCAATTCGGCGTTGGCGTACAGGTCATCGAGCGCCTGCTGGGCGTTCAGGACTTCGAGCCTGGCGGCTTCGACGGCGGCCTGAAGCTCGTCCTGATCCGCCTGTTCGGCCAGGATGTCCCCCGCCTGCACAAGGTCCCCGATCTCCACATAGATCTTTGCTACCGTTCCGGCCGATCCGAAGCCCAGCTCAATTGGATCTGGCGCCACGAGTGTCCCCGTGCCGCTGGCGTAGAGGATCAAATCCCCTCGACGTACAACCGCGGTCTGAAGCTGGGGTTCCTCTCGGGCCTGGGCACCGGTGAGCGTAGAACGGTAATAGGCCAGGCCGCCCCCACTCAGTCCCAGGATGAGAGCGAAACCGGCAAGCAGCTTCCAGTTCCATATTCTCTTGAGCATCGCTTGGCCTCTTTTCAAGTCGGCTCTTGATCACCTGCCAAGGATAGGCGAGACGCGTGATGCAGCTGTTAGGCCTTTATGTGGAAACTATGAAGGTTCTTGCAGCGGCCGAGTGCATTGCGATCCCTACCTTGGCGGGCGAGGAATTCGCAAGAAGCCTTCATGGTTTCTTCATCAAGGCTTTGCAGCGGGATGCTAGATTGCGGTCCACAAGGTGATCCCTGCAGGAAAGGAGTGTGTATGGGGAAAAAGGCACGAATAGGCCTGATCCTGGGACTTGTGGCTGCGGCGGCCGTGATTACCGCGGGCGTCGCGCTGGCCCAATCGGAGGAACCGCCCGATCCGGCAAGGCCATGCTTCGGATGGGGCAAAGGCTGGATGGGCCCCGGGCCTGCTGGCGGGTGGGAGGCCTTCGATGCCGTTGCCGAGGCGCTGGGCCTGACGCCGACGGAACTCTTCGAGGCGCTCCACAGCGGCAAGACGCTCGCGGAGGTGGCCGAGGAGCAGGGCGTGGCGCTGGAGGATCTGCAGCAAGCCATGGCGTCGGAGCGAGCGTCCCGGATGCGGGAGGCGATCGAGCGAGCCGTCGAGAGCGAGGAGCTCACTCGCGAGCATGCCGACTGGCTCCTGGAGGGGCTGGATCAGGGCTTCATGCCGATGCGGCCCCGCCGGGGAGGCTTCGGCGGCGGGAGAGGAGCCTGGTAACACCAGATCAGGCGTGAACGGTCTTGCGTGGCGAGCGCGCGGGCATGGCCCCGCGCGCTTGTCTTTTCATTGGGTCGGAGGAGGGGGGAGTGCCCTGGAGCAGATGGCAAGTGTCATCCCGTGGGGGTGACATATGAACCTGGAAGGTAGGCCCTTGCGATATATAATACATTCGGAATGTGGAATATAAGCCAGGAGTAGGGCGATGAGCGTGTACGAACGCATGGCGACGATCTTCAAGGCCCTGGCCCATCCGGTGCGGCTGCAGATCCTGGAGATCCTCCAGCAGGAGGGCGAGGCCTGTGTGTGCCATCTGGAGAGCATCCTGGGCAAACGCCAGGCCTATATCTCCCAGCAGCTTTCCAAGCTGCGCGATGCCGGGTTGGTCGTCGATCGACGCGAAGGATTGAACATTTTCTACGCCCTGACCGAGCCCGATGTCGGCCCGCTGCTCGAGGCGGCGCGTGAACATGTGGCAGCCCTCGCCGCCGCGGAGGGAATCCATTTGGCGGTCGATAGGCCCATCTACGCGCCGGCGCGGCCGTGCAAATGCCCGCGCTGCGAGCCGGCGCTGCATATCCCGGGTAGCGATGAGACCGCCATGCAGGCCCAATAGGAGAAGGGCGAAGAATGCGATTGACGCTTCAGGTGTTGGGACCCGGGTGCTGGAATTGCAGGCGGCTATACCGCTCCGCCGAGGTTGCGGCCGAGCGGCTCCGCGAGCAGCGCGCCGATCTGGAGATCGAGATCGAGAAGATCGAGGACCCCGGGCGCTTCCTGGAATTCGACATCATGAGCACGCCGGCGCTGGCGATCAACGGCCGGGTGGTCTCGGCCGGGCGGTCGGCCGCGCCGGAGCGCATTATGGTTTGGATTGAGGAATACCTGCAGCGTGAGGGCAGCCAGATAATGGACGCGTAGGGCGGGCAGCTCGCGCGGGCTCTGATGTGAGCGAAGGACGAACCATGGATCTCAATATCATTCTCGACGCGCTGGGACGCATGATCGCATCAGGCTGGATGAGCCTGCTGGATTATTTGGCAGCGCATGTCCTACTCTGCCTTATGCCGGCCTTCATCATCGCCGGCTACATGAGCGCCATGATTCCCAAGGAGGCCATCACCCGCTATCTGGGGCCCAGGGCCAACCGCTGGATCAGCTACCCGGCGGCGGCGGTAGGGGGCTTCGTGCTGGCGGTGTGCTCCTGCACCATCCTGCCGCTCTTCGCGGGCATCTGGAAACGCGGCGCGGGATTGGGCCCGGCGATCACCTTCCTCTTTGTCGGCCCGGCGGTCAACATCCTGGCCATCGCCTACACCGGGGTGGCGATCGGCATGGATATCGCCTTAGCGCGCATCGTGCTATCGATTGTCTTTGGCATTGGCATCGGGCTGACCATGGCCTGGTTCTTCCGGGCCGAGGAGGCCCGCCGAAGCGCATCCATGGCCGAGAGCGGCATATTCGACCAGGAGGCGCGCGTGCCCCGAGTGGTGTGGGCTCTCTTCCTGCTGCTCATCGGGGTACTGATCGTTGGGACGCTGCAGGTGGAGCCGCTCACGGGGACATGGTTCAGCCTGCACTTGCCGGTGACGATGCCGGAGGCGCTGACCCAGGCCCTGGCGGGCATCAACCTGAATTTCCAGGGTGCACTGCTTATCATGTTGCTGATTCTGATTGCGCCGGTGGCTTGCCTGGGCCTGGAGAACGTGTTGGAACAATTCAACGGCTGGACCAGGCTGGCGATAACCTTGGTGGCGCTGACCGTGCTCGTGGCCGCGCCGCGCTTCGCGGAGGGGAGCCTGACGATCGAAATCACCGGCCGCTTCGTGGGTGTCTTGCTGCTGCTGGGCGCGGTCGGCGTCGTGGCGGCGCGCTCTTTCGAGCGTTACGCCATCGCCGAGTGGCTGTGGGAAACCTGGCGCTTCGTGAAGCAGATCTTCCCGCTGCTGATCGTAGGCGTGTTCGCCGCCGGCATGGTCAAGGCCATCCTGCCCGAGACCTGGATCCAGACGCTGGCGGGCCGCAACACCCTCTGGGCAAACCTGATCGGTGTGCTCTTCGGCGTCTTCATGTACTTCCCGACCTTGGTCGAAGTGCCCATCGCACGCATGTTCCTGGATCTGGGGATGCACCGTGGACCGCTGCTGGCCTATTTGCTCGCGGACCCGGAGCTCTCGCTGCAAAGCATCCTGGTGACGGGCCGCATCCTGGGGCGCAAGAAGACCGCCGTCTACGTCTCGCTGGTGACAGTGGCCAGCACGCTGGCCGGCTGGATCTTCGGGCTCTTGCTGGTCACGTTTTGATCGGGTTGGATATGCAGGGGTGTAAGGCATGAGGCGGGAATCGGCGGAGCGGAAGGGAAGGAGTGATCTTGCAGAGGGTGCGCGGGGCACTGACAGGGGCGTGGGCATCCCATCTGGCCATGCACCATGGCATGCCCATGTCCCGGCGAGGCCTCGCCAGATACGCGCAGGCGCTTCGCCGAGCGCGCCGGCGAAGATCTACGTCGAGGTCACGAACGCCTGCAATCTGGCCTGCCGGACCTGTATCCGCAATGTCTGGCAGGAAGACACAGGCTTCATGGCTATGGAGATCTTCGAGCGCATTCTGCAAGGTCTCCGCGGCTGTGCGCAGCCATGCACGCTCTCCTTCGGAGGGTTCGGCGAGCCGCTCTTCCATCCCCGCATCCATGAGATGGTGGCGAGCGCCAAGCAACAAGGCGCAAATGTTGAGCTGGTCACGAACGGCACGCTCCTGAACGAAGAGAAGACCGGAGATTTGATCGCCGCCGGGCTGGACCGGCTCTGGATCTCGCTGGATGGGGCCACGCCCGAGAGCTATGCGGACGTACGGCTGGGCGCAGCTCTGCCGGAAGTGCTGGCCAACGTCCGGCGGTTTGTGGGCATGCGGGTGCCGCGCCAGTCGCCGCTTCCAGAACTGGGGATCATCTTCGTGGCCATGAAGCGCAACATCGCCGATCTGCCGAAGGTGATGGCGTTGGCCGAGGAGCTGGACGCGGCGCGCTTGCTGGTGACGAACGTCATTCCACACACGGCTGAGCTGCGGGATGAGATCCTTTATGCAAAGTCACTGGGGAACAATGGCTATTACGGGGCAGCGAGCCAGCCCAAGCTGATCCTGCCGCGCATCGATGCACATGCGCTGCGAGAACATGCACCCTCGGGCCGCGATTGGGCGAAGTGGGAAGTGCAGCTCTCCGGCGATGACCGGCCACGCTTGCACAACCGCTGCCCTTTCATCGAAGAGGGGGCCCAGGCGGTGCGCTGGGATGGCGGAGTGAGCCCATGCCTGCCGCTGCTGCATGAGAGCGTGGAATATCTGAATCGGCGGCCCCGCATCGCCCATTCCTGGATCGTGGGCAATTTAGGGGAGTATGGGCTCATCGATCTCTGGCACCGCCCTGAGTACGGAGCCTTTCGGGAGCGAGTATGGCGCTTTGACTTCGCGCCATGCACCCTCTGTGATGGATGCTCTCTTTCGGAGAGCAATATGGAAGACTGCTACGGCAATACCTTTCCAACTTGTGGGGGGTGTCTCTGGGCGCAGGGTTTCATTCAATGCCCCTAGGCCGTTTCCGAGGGAGGCGGAGTGTTGACCTGGGGCCAGCCTGGAAAAGGGGACGGCGCCCGCCATCGATGTCCGATGCGGCTTTCAGGCAGGGATGGCGGCAGGGCGTTGATTGGCTGGAAGGCAGGATCCGGCCCAATTGCCCCTGAGCAATAGCCAAGCGTGGCGTGCGCTCTTGGATATCTTTGATCCACCGCATCGATTGGAGGGACGCAACGATGACGACGGAAAGCACCGCAACCCACACGAATGCCGTGAATGAAAGGCCAGTCACGCGACTGGGTCTGCTGGACCGCCTGCTCACACTCTGGATCTTTCTGGCCATGGCGGTCGGCGTCCTGATTGGCTACCTGTTCCCCAGCGCGGTTGGGGATTTCAACACGGCGGTGTCGGTCGGAACAACCAATATCCCTATCGCCATCGGCCTAATCCTGATGATGTACCCGCCGCTGGCTAAGGTGCGCTACGACGAGCTGGGGGACGTCTTTCGGAATTGGAAGGTGCTGGGGCTGTCACTGTTGCAGAACTGGGTGATCGGCCCGATTCTCATGTTCGCCCTGGCGATCCTCTTCCTGCGCGGCTACCCGGAGTACATGACGGGTTTGATCCTGATCGGCCTGGCGCGCTGCATCGCCATGGTCATCGTGTGGAACGAGCTGGCGAAGGGTGACACGGAATACGCCGCGGGGTTGGTGGCTTTCAATAGCATTTTCCAGGTGCTTTTCTATAGCCTTTATGCCTATATCTTCATCACGGTCCTGCCCACCTGGTTCGGTATGAGCGGATCGATCGTGGACATCACAATTGGCGAAATCGCCAAGAGCGTCTTTATCTATCTGGGAATACCCTTCCTGGCAGGGTTCTTCACACGCTTCACCCTCGTGCAGGCGAAAGGCAAGGATTGGTATTATGCGATATTTATCCCCCGAATCAGCCCGCTGACACTGGCAGCGCTGCTCTTCACCATTGTGGTCATGTTCAGCCTGAAGGGCGATCTGATCGTCACCATCCCCTCGGACGTGGTGCGCATCGCGATTCCGTTGCTGATCTACTTTGTGGTGATGTTCTTGGTCAGTTTCTTCATGGGCCATGTCATCGGTGCCGATTACAGCAAGACCACCACGCTGGCCTTCACAGCGGCCAGCAACAATTTCGAGCTGGCCATCGCCGTGGCGGTTGCGGTCTTCGGCATTGGTTCGGGCGTGGCCTTTGCGGCCGTGATCGGCCCGTTGATAGAGGTGCCGGTGATGATAGGGTTGGTCAACGTCGCATTCGCGTTGCGGAAGCGCCTTTTCGCGGGCGAGCAAGCGCTTGCCCAAGAGGCGCTGGAAGCCTCGCCGATGGTCGATTGATGGGCGTTGGTGCCGGAGTGGCAAGGAGCTCTCGAGCGCATGGATCTGAGGAGGATCAATAATGCCCCTTTACGTCTTCGCTTGTGCGGATTGTGGGCATGCCTTTGAGGCGTTTGCTTCCATCGAGAAGAAGGAGCGAGGTTGGAAGCCGAGCTGCCCCAAATGTGGCAACGGGAAGGTGCGTCAGAGCTATGAGGCGACCTGGATCGGAAGATTGAGCACGCCTCGATCACGCGGAAACTGCTGCGACGCGAGGTGAAGATGACTGAGGGAGAAACGCTGATCAAAGACTACGACCTGGAAGTCTTCACACCGCCCTGCGAGCCAGGCGCGGAACGCTTTGCGGCGCGGGCACGGTTGAAGGTGGATATCACCGAGGTCCTACCCTATCTGAACGCCACGCTACGGGGCGCGGTCTATAACCCTGCCGCGCCTGCGCTGACCTGGAAGAAGGGCGGGCATACCATCGCCTTCCACCCCTTTGAGATCGCCACCAGCGATGTTGAAGACCGGGAGAAGGCTGAGCAAGAAGTGCGAGGGCTGGTCGAACTGGTGAACCGCACCTGGGCCCGCCGGGCGGAGATCGAACCCAGCCATGAGGTCCGGCAGCGCCCGATCCCCATGGCGGTCTACCAGTTGCTGCCGCGCACCAACTGTGGGCAATGTGGCGAAGCGACCTGCTTCACCTTCGCCCTTAAGTTGGTGGCCGCGCAAGTCTCGCTTGAGGACTGTCCGCCGATGGGAGAACCGCGCTATCAACCTCAGGCCCAGCAATTGGCGGCGCTGCTGCCAGACGCCCCCAGCATCGGACGGAGAGGCTAAACCATGGCAGAGAGGAAAGAGGATCCGAGAGCCCCTGAGGAGAACTCCGAGGATCTCCCCCTGGAATGCTCATGCATCGCCGATCCCTTCGCCAGCCTGCCGCCGGAGCTGCGGCCGCGGCCGCAGCCCAAGAAGGGAGGCCTGCGCGAGGTAAAGTGCCCGGGCTGCGGCAAGGTCTACTGGACCAACCGCAAGAGCGATCTATGCATCGATTGTGAGAAGAAGGGTATCCATGCTTGACATCCAGAATGCGAAAGGAGCCAAGAACGTGTTATCGATCAAGGTGCTCGGCCCAGGCTGCCACAACTGCTATAAGATGGAGGAGGCGGCGGTGGCTGCGCTCGAATCGGTGGCGGCCGAGAAGCCCGATCTAGAGGCTTCGATTGAGCATATTGAAGATATGACGGAGATCATGCAATATCCCATCCTGGTTACGCCAGGGCTCGTGATCAATGAGAAGCTCGTCTGCGCGGGCCGCATCCCGTCCCTGGAGGAAGTGAAGGGTTGGATGCTGGAGGCGGTTAATCACACGCATTCGTGAGGGCTGGCGCTTTGCCCGAGGTGCACGCCACAAAAGAGCGCGGAGGTGCCAGGGCAGAGGCGAGGTGGCGTATGAAGAAGGCCATGAATCTGGTAATGGAAGAGCAGGAGGTCATTGAGCTCATGCGCATCTTGATGGATGAGGACGCCGAAGCGGCTCTGGCCTTCCTGAAGCGGCATTTCAAAGGTAAGGCCCGCGAACTTCTGGAAGGGGGCTGAAAGGTGATGATACAAGCCCCGGGCGCGGGGAGAGTGCGAATGCAAGCGAATCTATTGCCGGAAGGCACAAAGGGCGAGGGGCGACCCGGCTGGAGTGAATCCCCTCGGGCAAGAGCAGGAACGGCATGATCAGGCGTGAAGGCTGCAAGCGAGGCACCTGCAGGCGAAAGACTTGCCTTTGCCTTGAGGGGCGGGGCCCTGGCAGGAAGAAGCCTCCTCCAGCTCAGCAATGGTCTTGAGTTCGCAGGCGGACCGATCCCTTGGACATCTCATCCGAAAGATCATCGGGTGATAGCACAGGGGACCAGTACAGATGGGTAATCGGAATACTTCCGTCACCTGCCGCTCTTGAAAGCAGGCTGGCATAAAGGAGGCTCGCATCATGACCCCAACCCATATCATTCTCTTGCTGATCGCAGGCGCCGGGGTTGGATTCGCCAACGGCTTGTTCGGCGTGGGCGGCTGCTTCTTGATGGTTCCTGTGATGTTTTACGTTTTTAAGTCGATGGGTGTGCCGGTTGACTTGGCAATGAAGACGGCGCTTTGCACCAACATGGCCGTAGTGGTCCCTACGGCGCTGAGTGGGGCTCTGCGCCATGCTCGCATCAAACGCTTTTCCTGGCCGCACTATTGGAACTTTGCGATTCCCATAGGCATCGGCTCCCTGGTTGGAAGCGGCATCGCCGTCTTCGTGCCAGGAGGCACTCTTAAGGTCCTTTTCGGGGTTCTATGCATCATCGGCGCTTGGCGCTTCATGACAGCCAGGCCCACGCCCGTGGACGAGATGCCGCCGGTTGAGCCCAGTCGCTTTTGGCCCGCAGGTTTCGGTGCGGGCTTCGTCGCGCACTTCCTGGGAATTGGCGGCGGCTTGGTGTATGTCCCGACGCTGAACACTCTTCTCAGGGTTCCCATCCACCAAACAGTGGCGCTTTCTCAGGCGACGATGGTCGTTGGCTCGTCCGTGGGGGCGCTCACTTTCTTCGTGCTAGGCTTTATGCGGATTGCGGCGGAGCTTCCAGCCTGGAGCCTGAGCTACTTCAATCTTGCGGCTTGGCTCTTGCTTGTGGTCACGAGTATCCCGCTGGCGCAACTCGGAGCCATTGTCGCCCACAAGCTCACCCCGAAGCGGCTTAAGGCCTTCCTGGCGATCCTCTATGTCTATATCGGGTTGAAGCTGATCGGTGTCTTTTCCTGGCTGGGGCTGCCTCTCTAGGCTCTGGCGAGCCTGCCGGATGGTGGATTTCGGGGATGCGCGAGACCGCTGCAGCATCGCGCAGCCGGCTGCATCCATGCGTCTTCCCGCGCATCCCCGGCGATTGAGCGGTGACGAAGAATTCGCTTGAGATCTGAATTGGGATCACGATTATTCTTAAGCCGAAAACTGCTGGGCATCCCTGGGATTCTTATCGCGATGCTAGCGATGCAGAGCTCGCATCCTATCCCAAACGCCACTCAGCCCGCCCCCACAGAAAAGCCTTGCCACATCTGTGAGGAAGGCCTTCCCACAGCCGTGACCACCTCCGTGCCCATGCCCTCCACGCGCGAAACGGCCACGCCCACTCCGCTCCCGGGTGCATGCCAGGAGTGCCGCCTGAGTGCCGATCGCATCTATGCCCTCTCGACGATGGCAGCCCGCGTGCGGGCCAGCGCGGAGCCGGGTATGGGCGCTGCTATCGTGCGCGGGTTTCTGTTCTGGATGCAAGGCTGCCCCCATTGTCAAGAGGTGCTCTACGGCGTACTGCCCGAGCTGGAGAGGCGCTACGGCGACGAACTTGAGATCTGGCTGGTTGAGCTCGGCACCCAGGAGGAGGTCGATTCGCTTTTCCAAGTGGCGGCCGCCTTTGGGGTCCCGAAGGAGAGGGTCGGCGTCCCGCTCTTGATCCTGGGCGATGACGTGCTCACAGGCTCAAAGCAGATCCCCGCCGAGATGCCGGGCTTGGTCGAGCGCGCCCTCAAAATGGGCGGGCTGCCGCTGCCCGAGAACGAGGTATTGAGCGCGCTGCTCGATTCGGCGCATGCGGCGCCCTTCACGATCGAGGTGACCTTGCCAGGAGGGGAGGCCCAGCCCGCTTCAATGGAGCACGAATGTCCTCCAAGTGGCTATGGGTTGGCGGTGGGTGTGCTGATAGGCATGGCGGTAGCGCTGCTCTATGGCTGGGCCGCTGTTGCTCAGGCCTACCGTGGCTGGAAGATGCCGCTTCCGCCTGCGGCCTGGGAACGGGCAATCCCCTGGCTCACGGTGGCGGGCATGGCCGTGGCGGGGTACCTGGCCTATGTGGAGACGCAGGATGTGCCCGCGGTGTGCGGCCCGCTCGGGGACTGCAACGCCGTGCAGAGCAGCCCCTACGCTTCCTTCCTGGGCCTCATCCCGGTTGGGTGGCTCGGCCTGATCGGTTATGTCTCCATCTTCCTGGCCTGGCTTTGGATCAAGAGCCAGAGAGGCTTGCTCAAGGGATGGGCAGGCGTGACGCTCTTCGGCTTAATTAACTTTGGGCTGCTCTTCTCCCTTTATCTCACCTATCTGGAACCCTTTGTGATCCGTGCCGTATGCCTTTTGTGTCTCACATCCTCGGTAATCATGACGCTGCTCTTCTTGCTATCCATCGAGACGTTTCTGGACGCGTTGGCCAACGAGGAGACGCAGAGGGCATCGCGCTGAACTCCCTCTAGTCCGGCAGGGAGAGCACAGGACTGGCGCCATACTGTGATATCCTGATAGCTGCCAATGATCCACTCGGAAATGGGGTGGCCAGTCGCAGGGACGAGAAGTGTGCCTGCGCATGCTGGGCGGACCCTGCAAGGAAGTAGGCAGCTTCGAGTCCCCACCTCATGCCAGATGCTTATGTAAATTGCTGGAGACAATCATGATCGATCTCGGCCGACTGCGGATTTTTGTGCAATGTGCTGAGAATCTCAACTTCACACAAACGGCCAGGGAATTGCATATCTCGCAGCCGACGATTTCTCATCATATCAAATTGCTGGAACAAGAGATCGGGCTACCTCTATTCCAGCGGGTTGGCGGGGGGCTGCAATTAACGGAGGAGGGACGCGCACTGCTTCCCTGGGCGCGAAAGCTCCTCAGGGAGGCCATAGCCCTGGAGGAGATGATGGCGTCTATCCAGGATGAGATCGTCGGACATTTGCGGATCGCCTGCAGCACGACGACCGGAAAATACATCCTGCCCCAGTTCGCAGCCCGATTTCACGAGCGGCACCCACGTGTGCAAATCACCGTCATGCGCTGCACGGCGGAGCATGTTGTCCCTACGCTTATGGAGGAGGAAGCCAATCTCGGTGTAGTCAGCTACGATGTCTGCGGCGGCGACTTGGAATGCCAGGAGTTCTTCATCGACCACATCATCCTGATCGCCCCGCCCGGTCATCCCTGGACGAAGCGGAAGGCAATCGAACCCTCTGAACTTGTCGGTCAGGCGATCATTGTGCGCGAGCCGAGTTCCGGGACTCGCCGGGTGATGTTGGCCGAGCTGGGCAAGCACGATATCGCCATGGATGATCTGGATGTGTTCCTCGAGGTTGGCAATGCCGAGGCAATCGTGAAGGCTGTGGAGGCCGGCTATGGTGTGGCCTTCGTCTCGCGATTCGCGGCCGAGTGGGCGCTAAGGCAAGGCAGCGTGGCGGAGATCAAGGTGGCCGATACGGACATGCACCGCAAAGTCTACATGGTGCGCAAGAGCCTGCAGACTCCCAGCCGAGCGGTGGAGGCCTTCTGGGGCTTTGTGCACGAGTCCGCAAATCGCGACCTCATTCATATGGCCGAAACCTAGGCAGCCGCACCCCGGTGTGAACACTGTTCCTCATATGAAAGGCAACCTTCCTGGGCGAGAATGCTTCGCCCGGGAAGGCGCTTTTTTTGGGTCCATCTCGCGGCGCCTCCCCCAATGGCGACCGCCAGCTTCATGGATAGTGTCTGGTTCGTCTAGAACGTGAAGGTCAGGCTGGCCCCGTCGATGTCCATGAGGTAGGGCGGCGCCTTCTTGATCTGGATGCGCTCGTCACGCAGATCCTTGGGGTCGATGCCCTTGTTTTCCAGCGCTAGCTCGCAGAGCACGATCTCACCACCCTGATCCAGGATGTCGTTGAACAATTGCACGGGGTTGGGTAGCCCTTTCGGAGTGCCCAGCTCCTCCAGTGCTCCCTTGAGCATCCATCGGGCGCCCGCGGGGCAGATAAAGACGTGGACTTCATAGTCCACGGCGATGCCCGAGGAAGCGAAGATAAGGGTCGGCATAATGTTTGCGGGTGTGTCCCCATTGCAAACGACAGCCATTTTTTCAGCCATTTTCTTGCTCCTTTTTTTGAGTTGTGCCGGTTTCTCTCAATTTGCTCCAACGGGAGCGACATCCGCGACGGATTGTTGCGCAGCTGCTCTCGCCTTTACCGCATCCAGGTAGACCGAAAGTGGCCGGTAGATCAGATGTGTCCACTTACCGATCCCCACTTCGGTGTCTAGCATTGCGATCATGATCATGACGTGGAGGGTGTACATGATGTAGGTAGGCCAGGGCCATGCTGCGTAGCGAAAGATGTGCACCAGGATCCCCGTAAGGGCCCCTGCGAAGAGGAAACCCGGGAATAGCCAGTCACTCGCGTGGGAAAAGCGGTGGATCTCCTCGCGCTTTCGAATACGGTCAATGATGGCCTCCCCTGAGAAGATCAGCAGGACGATTGTTGCGTAGTAGCCCAGCCACCGCTGCGGATGGTAGAGAGGGTATATGTTGTCGGTTTGGAACCAGAGGAGCAGACCCACAATCAGCACGAGCATGATGACATAGCCCGAGATCAGCAGCAGATGCTTGAGCCAGCGGCTGCGATCTTCACCGCAATCAAGCCAACGCTTTTGCGTAAAGCCGTGGACTACAAGAGTCCTTAGTTCTTGCAGGTAGACCCTCAGCGGGATCCCCGGATCCGATTCATTTGGACGCATAACCAGTCGAAACATGTGGATCACATTGGATAGCAGGCGTCTTCCCAGTAAAGCGAAGTCGATTAGGACCACAGCCCAAACCCAAAGCACAGGGGCGAAGGCATTCAGGGCAACATGGTCGGTAACGATGTGTCTGTACCCCGTTGCGGCGTGGTAGAGCAGCAGGAGCACAAGTGGAACGAGCGCATAGAGAATACAGGCCTTAATCAGGGCGCTTTCGGACTTGTAGAATTTCGCTCCGTGACCGGATCGGTCATACTCGGCGGTCATCCAGCGCCGGATGGCCATCATCGTTTCCGCAGGTTCCGCATTCTTGGGGCATGTTCGACTACAATCACCGCAATAGTAGCAGAGCCATGGGTCCGTGTTTTGTAGCAAACGATCCTTCAAACCCATCTGAACGAGACGGATCATATTGCGCGGGAAGGGGTGCTGGTCGTTTGTCAATGGGCATATGGCAGTGCAGTTGCCGCAATTGAAGCACGCTTCCACATTGACGGCTCCATACTCTTTAAGTTCCGGCAACAGGGTAGTGTCGACGCGCATGCTCATGACTCCGCTTCCTCCGCCAGCTGGTATTGGTAGTACTCGGCCTCCTTGCCGACCTCGCATACGAGGTCGTACTTCTTCATAGCCATCACGTGCCAAAGCACTTGGTCAGAGGGCAGGTTTGCAGCCGCGGCGATCTCGGGGATGGTCTTCGGACCGCCTTTCATCGCCGCCCGCAGTTTCTTCCGGAAGGCCTGCTGCTCTTTCAGCAGCGCCTGCGTGCGCGCCACGGTCTCCGCATGCTGCTCGCGCAGGCGCTTGAGGATGGCCATGCGCTCCTTGGCCTTCTCTTTGTCGCTCATGCTTCCACCTCTACCGGCAATTGGATATCGGCAGCGATTGCCTCCACCATGGCCTCGTATTGATCGAGCGTCCAGCCCTGCACATCGAGGGCCCGGTTGGGGCAAACGCTCACGCATACGCCGCAGCCCACGCAATTCGCCGGCGAAACGACGGCGTGCTGGACCTGTTTGCCATCGACGACGCGGGTCTCCAGCCGGATCGCGCCTTCATACTCGCACGCTTCCACACAAGCGCCTGTGCCGGTGCAGCGCTCGAGATCGACGCGCGCCACGAAGGGTTCGAGTTCCACCTTGCCCCGGCTGAGTAGCCCTGCGACCTTGGCAGCGGCCGCTTCTGCTGCGGCGCAACTCTCCTGGATGTTCATCGGGCTCTGCGCCGTCCCGGCCAGCACGATGCCGGTAACGGCGGTCTCCACCGGCTGCAGCTTGGGGTGTACTTCCAACAGGAAGCGGTCATTGCCCGGCGAGACCTTGAGCAGATCGATGAGATCCTGGACCGGGCTGGGCATCATGCCCACCGCCAGCACAACCAGGTCTGCAGGCACTTCCAGTTCCTCGGCCCAGGTGAGGTGGTCGCTGACCCTCGCTACCAGAGGGTGCTCTCCACGGGGATCTTCAATTACGCTGGGCCCTTTCTCGGCTTCGAAGCGCAGGAACCGCACGCCGTTCAGCGAGGCCTGCTTGTAGTATTCCTCGTGGCCGCGGCCGTAGGTGCGAATATCTTCGTAGAGATCGAAGACATTGATCCCTGGAAAGCGGCGGAGTAGGTCCAGCGTAACGTGCAGCGTCGCCGTGCAGCAAACGCGTGAGCAGTAGTTGTTCACCTTGCCGTCTGGCTGGGGTTCATGTATTCCTTCCACCTGACGGCTGCCGACGCAGTGGATCATGGCGATGTCGTGCACTGGATGACCGTTCCAGGTGAGCTCGCGACCGTCTTCGGCCATGGCCAGGATGCGGATGAATTCCGGCAGCGTGACCACCTCCGGGAACTCACCGTAGCCGTACTCCCCCGGCCGAGGCTCATAGGGCTGGAAGCCCGTGGCGATCACGATCGCCCCGACGGAGACCTCGAAGATCTTCTGCTTGCGTTCCAGCTCGATATGGGGGTTGACCTTGGCGCATTCGCCGCAGAGCGTGCAGTGTTCCCAGTCGATGGCCGCCGTTTGGGGGTGACAGCCCGGGTAGCGCAAGTAGATCGCCTTGCGCTTGGTTAGCCCATAGTTGAACTCATCCGGGACCTCCACCGGGCAGGCATCGATGGCGGCCTGGATGTCTTGAGGATCGCCGCTTACGCCGCGCGACTCCTGGCGCAACTGTATCTGGAAGTCGCCAACGTAGCCTTTCTTCCCGATGACGGTCGTGCTGGTGTGGACGGTTATATTCGAATGTTGGAGGACCTCTTCGGTCAGCTCATGCAGAGCTGGTCGGGCGTCTTGGTCAGTAGGGAAGATGCTTTCGAGTTGGGCCATGCGGCCGCCCAGGAAGGGCGTCTTTTCGATCAGCGTGACCTTCAGACCCCGGTCGGCGATGTCCAGTGCGGCGCGCAACCCGGCGACCCCGCCGCCGATCACGAGTGCGTGCTTCTTCGCCTCCAGGCGGATTGGCTCGAGGGGTTCAAGGAGCCGCGCTTTGGCGAGGCCGGCGTTCATCAGGCGGATGGCCTTGAGCGTGGCCCCATCGGGGTCGTCATGTGTGACCCAGCTATCCTGTTCGCGGATCCCGACGTGGTGATAGAAGTAGGGGTTCAAGCCTGCGCGGCTCACGGTGCCGCGGAAAGTCTGCTCATGCAGGAAGGGAGAGCAGGCACCGATGACGATGCGGTTCAGGTTGTGCTGGCGAATGTCCTCCTCGATGATGGCCTGGCCCGCATCAGAGCACATGGACATGTTTGTCCTGGAGACGATCACATTCGGCTGTCCGGCCAGAACCTTCGCGACCTGCTCACAATCCACGACGTCGCTGATGTTGCCGCCGCAGTAGCAGGTATACACACCGATGCGCGGCTCCTCCTGGGAGTCTTGAGTGCGCGGTTCATGCTTCTCTGGTTTGGTTGTCTTCTCAGGCATGGATGGCTTCCTTCTTGCCCGCAGAGATGGACTGCCCGGCTTGTCGACCGTTGCGCCCTTCGAGGTAGGCTGCCGCCGACGCCGCTGCCGCGCCAGCCATGACGATGCTGTCAACGATGTCCATTGGCCCCGTCGCTGTTCCGGTTGCGAAGATTCCGGGCCTGGCCGTGATGGAGGGTGAGATGTTCGGGGAGGCGGATTCGACGAAGCCGTCCTCCGAGATTGGAACCCCATAGGTTGGGCGTGGATCAAACGCTGGCAGCATGCCCACTGAGAGCACGACCAGATCGTGCTTGCGCTCTAGTATTCGGGGAGTCGGCCCCACGAGTTCAACCCGAATGATGGGGTTGTGGTCCTCATCCTCCTTAACGCTCGCAACCTTGCCCTTCACGAACTCAATGCCCATCGCCTTGGCGTTCTGGTAGAACTGCTCGTAGCCCTTGCCAAACGTTCGGATATCCATGTAGTAGATGGACACGTCGACCAATGGCAAAGCTCCGCACAGCAGCTGAGCCTGCTTGATCGCGTACATGCAGCAGACGCGGGAGCAATAGGGGACGCCCAGGGTCTCGTCGCGAGAGCCGGCGCATTGCACATAGGCGATCGAATCAGGCTCCTTGCCGTCTGAGGGACGCAGGACATGCAGATAGGGGCCGGTCGGCGCCAGCAGGCGCTCCATCATCAGGCCGTCGATTACGTTGGGGAGTTTCCCTGCGCCGTATTCCGCCTTGGCGTCGCGCGGGGTGATCTCAAAGCCTGTTGCCAGCACGATCGCCCTGGCCTCGATCAGCAGATCGCGGGGTTGCTGAGTGAAGTCGATTGCGTCGACGGGGCAGGCCTTCTCGCACTTTCCACACAAGATGCAATGCTCGATATCGAGCACTGCCTTCTGCGGAACAGCCGTAGAGAAAGGTACCCGCACCGTGCGAATCGCGCTGAGACCCATCTGGAATGGATCGGGCAGGTCAATCGGGCAGGCATACTCGCACTGCCTGCAGCCCGTGCAGAGGTCTGTGTCGACGTAGCGGGGCTTCTCGACGCATTGGACGAGGTAGCCGCCATTGTCTGGCTCGATGGACTTCACCTCTGTATAGGTGAAGAGAACGATGTTCTCGTGGTGCGCAACAGCCGACATCTTCGGCGTGGTGATGCAGCTACAGCAGTCCAGCGTTGGGAAGACCTTGCTCAAGGCGATCATCTTGCCACCGATGCTGGGCTCGCGCTCGACCAGCGCGACCCGGTACCCCTGATCGGCAAGATCTAAAGAGGCTTGCATGCCGGCGATGCCGCCGCCCACGACGAGTGCGTCCACTCGAAGCCTTTCTTGCGTCATATTAGGACGACCTTCCTTTTCTTATCGTTGGACCCGCCTTCCTTTATTGCTCGTCCCCCACAGGCCAGTCGCGCTCAGGCCCCCGCGCAGGCCCCTCAGGGTCCTGGCGGTCAGGGAAACTAGGCAGGCTTTGGTTCGGGTTGCGGCCCCGATAATCCGGAAAGCTCGGCGGAAATAGGGCCGATC
>Ga0190360_1000631_pt1 | contig 19378 bp, 28 predicted proteins | sample 48721834_MG_FD_161271 | JGI IMG/M metagenome (GOLD analysis project Ga0190360, IMG submission 161271) | Hydrothermal vent microbial mat bacterial communities from Southern Trench, Guaymas Basin, Mexico - 4872-18-3-4_MG | ecosystem: Environmental > Aquatic > Marine > Hydrothermal vents >... | reverse complement strand
TGGATGAATGCCATCAGCTGGTCCGAGGAGCTTCCCCTCGCGCAAGACATTCAATTCGGCTGAGCGGCGATCATGCACTCGTGAAGAACGCAGCGGCGGTTCTGCGATGGGACCGCCGCTTTAACTTATGTTGAGCATTTATCGCGGAGGGAGCGGCAACTCAGGGATGGAAGAAGGGTCGCCTTGGAGCGTAACCGCGCCACCCCACACCCATCCATCCTGCCCTTCCCCTTGGCGCTCAAGCAACCACCAGGTTCCTGACACTATGTTCTCATATCGGCCTACCACGAGTGCCTGCTGACCTACGAGAAAGAGGTCCACACGCCCGTAGGTTTCATCGGGCCCGGCGCGGAGGATGGCATTGTAGCTAGGGACTGCAAGGACATCTCCAGGCGTGGGGGTAAGCGTTGGCGTGGGCGGTTGCGGCGTCACAGTCGGTGAGGGCGTAATCGGTGTGGGCGGCGGAGTCTGGAAGGTGGCCTGACGCGTGGCCTCGGCGCGAGCCTGGGCGGTCTGCAGCACCTGCTCGGGCGATCGCATGGGGCTCGAGGTCTCCTGTCCTTGGCTGCAGCCCCAGAGCGAGAGCGAAATGGCCAGCATAAGAGCAGAAAGGGGTCGTATTCGCATGGCGGCTCCTCGATCACCTCACGAGTAAAATACCCTCAGACGGCACAGGAGTTGCATGGTTCTGAACGGGCCAAGTATACCCTGATGAACAATGGACATTGGGAGCTTGCAGGGGATGGTACATCTTTCCCGTGCCAAGCTGGATGAGCGGCATGTTATGATGCAGGTGTATGGTGGGAGATCTTAGAGCTTCCGCCGAGGCGCGAACGCGTGAGCAGCAGACTGATATGCCTGCAAAGCGCTCGAACGCCGGACCCTCGGCGAGTCGTGATTCAGAATACTTGGAAGCCCTGGAGAGACTTGAGCGTGCCCAGGAGCGCTTCTACTCGGCCGCGCTCGCCTTCTGCGATGGGATGATCAGTGCCGGCCAGCTTCGGGCCGTACGCGAGTTGCTGCGCGAACAGCAGCGCAAAATCGATGAGCTCGGCGGCATCCAAGCTGCACCCTTCCTGAAGGAAGAGACCCCTGCAGAGGCCGTGCCCGAAGCGGAGGTGCCCGCATCCAAACAACCCCAGGCCGCAGAACCTGCCGTTGCACCTGCCCCGGCTCTGCCTCCAAGCGACGAGATCAGCCTCGACCAAATCGACGATCCGGAACTCAAACGCCGGCTGGAGATTCTGGATCAAAAGATCGCCCGTCTCGAGCAGGATTTCCAGCAAGGGCGCATCAACGCTTCCCAGTACCGAGCCATCTACCGGCACTATATGGAGCAGCGAGAGGTCGCACTCCGCCTGCGTCAGACCTATCCCGACAGCGACCGCTGGCAGGTGGTCCTGGAAGAAGGCAAGACTCGCTTCCTGCTCCAGCTCAACGAGGCCACCTGTTACAGCGTTGGCCTATACGACATCAAGACCCGCGCCCGCATCTTCGTACATGGCAGGATGCCCCCGGCCGCCGAGGATGCCATGGGGCTGCTGGGCACCTTCGGGGTCGGCCCAGAAGCATCCTCCGATGGCAGGATGTTCGCCACCAAGACCGAGACCGGCGAGACGCTCCTGCTCATCCCGGGCGCCTATACGCTAAGCCTGGCGGTGTTCTCCCAGGACCCACCTGCGTGGCAGGTTCGCGCATTGCGTGAAGTCCACCGGAATTTCGAAGCCGCCAATCGTGGCGCGCTTCAGCGCGGCGTAACCGAGAACCTGATCCTCCCAGACTTGAGCCGCTTCGTCAAAACCTGATCCCTGCCGTTCCCCCCGCCAGCGACGGCGTTGGAATGGAACCCCGCCGAGACCTCTCTTTCAACGTCTGGCTATCCGGGATCATGCCTTCCACTCGGGCATTTTCGGGCTACAATGGTCTCCTTGAAGCGAGAGACTTCCGGTGCCGACGCATGGCTTCTTAGCCGTTTTGGGTTTCTCATTCCTAATGTCGCTGGGCGCTGTCGTCTCCCCTGGACCTGTGTCGGCGGCGGTCATCACCGAGGCGCCGTGCCAGGGATGGCGGGTTGGCCCGCTGGTCTCGGCCGGGCATAGCCTCCTGGAGTTCGCCATGCTTGTGCTGATTAGCCTTGGATTGGCCTCAGGCATGGCAACCCCATTCATCCAGCGGGCCATCGGCTCCGCGGGTGGCCTTATGCTTCTCGGCATGGGATCTAGCTACGTGCTGGCCGCTGGGCGCAACCGCATGCGGCTGCCCACTCCAGAACAGGACACCCCCCGCCGCAATGCGGCCTCCCTATCCTTGCTCGGCCTGGCAACCACCATCTCGAATCCTTATTGGTACGCGTGGTGGGTCACCGTGGCCGCCGCCTACATCGCCCAGGCACGAGCGGCCGGGATCTGGGCCATGGGTGCTTTCTTCGTCGGCCACATCGGTGCCGACTTCGGGTGGAACACGTTACTCTCGGTGACCGCACATGCTGGCAGCTCTTGGCTCACGCAGTCCCGCTACCGGGGCCTGATCCTTCTCACGGGGTCCTTCATGATGTACCTCGGCATCCAATTCTTGCGCCAAGCATTGCTCCCAACCTCTATCCCTTAGGCGAACGATCCTGGATTCTTTGGAGGCGGCCCATGCAGGCTTGGATCCTCTCCTCGGATAGCGCCATGGCAGACTTCCTGGCCTATGTGGCCCGCAAGGCCGGGCTGCGGCTTCGGTTCCGCTCGGCCGCGCCCAGCCTCGATGAATTGGAGGAAAACGAGCATCCGGATTTGATCCTCCTTTCGCTCGAGGAAGTTCACACCGCCGTCTCAGTCATCCAGATACTGCGGTCCAGCTTCCAGGCTCCACTACTCGCTATCGGGGAGGACCTGAGGGACCGCGACATGGCCGCGCTGCTGCGAGCCGGAGCGGATCTTGTGCTCCGGAGTCCAGTCGATCCCAACCTGCTTTGCGCATACATCGCCGCATTGCTTCGTAGAGTACGAAGCCCGGTGGCATGGGCGCTTCCCACTCTGGAAATTGGCCGGGTGCGTCTAAACCCCGCCAACCACACGGTCCAAAGGGATGAGGGGCCTCCGGTCCGCCTGACCCCATTGGAGTTCCGGCTGCTGCACCTGCTCATGTCCTACCCCGGTCACGTGCTGCCCACCGAAACCATCGTCGACCGAGTCTGGGGCTATGGAGAGGCCGGCAGCAAAGAGCTTGTCCGCGGCCTGGTGAGCCGGCTGCGGGCCAAGATCGAACCGGACACCGCCCACCCCCAATTTATCCACACTGTCCCTGGCGTCGGATATCTCTTCGAACCACCCAACGATTGAGACATCTTTGGCCTAATTATGACCCTGATGTAACAGCTCTTGCACATTTTCTATACACCTCTTGAATGCATCTTCCGTACACTGCGAACAGTCCAAACCCCGCGAAGGAGGTATGGAAGATGGCGAGGGGTTTCTGTCCAGAATGCGACGCGGAAGTAGGTCTGGGAAAGGCCCCCAAGCTTGGCCAGCGTGTGACATGCCCAAGCTGCGGGGCCTACCTTGAGGTCGTAGAGACCTCCCCAATCGAACTCGATTGGGCCTTTGAGGAGGACGAGGAGCTTGATTTCGACGAAGAATACCTAGAAGAAGAATTCTAAGCCCGATACACCGATCAGAACGGGCTGCCCGTGCCGGGCAGCCCGTTTCTTGCTTAATGCTGCTCGCCATTAACTGCGGATATCAGCCCAGCCACACACCATCCGTCAGCGTTATCCCGCAATCCTCGAGTGTCTGGCGCTGAAACTCGATCAACGTCCTAATGGCGCCTTCTGCTTGCGCCAGGAGTTCGAGAAACAGAGCCTTAGGCAGAGGCCCTCGTTCGGCAGTGCCCTGCACCTCGATGAAGGCCCCGGCGGCGTTCATCACCACGTTCACATCCGCCGCAGCCTGCGAATCCTCTGCATAGTCTAAGTCAACGAGCGGTTGTCCTGACACCACCCCAACACTGATCGCAGCAACCGCGGGCAGCAGGGCGCTGGCCGGAAGGTCTCCTTCCATAGACAGTGGGTGCAGCGCCTGTAGCAAGGCCAGATATCCACCTGTGACCGCCGCCGTGCGCGTTCCGCCATCCGCCTGGATGACATCACAGTCCACGATGCAAGTGACGGGCGGCAGCAGCTCTAGCCGGAAGGCCGCCCGCAAGCTGCGACCGATGAGCCGCCGGATCTCTTGGGAGCGCGCCTTTGGACGGTAAACTTCACGGGGCGTCCTTTGGTGCGTGGCCCGCGGCAACATGGCATACTCCGCCGTGATCCATCCCCCAGGGATGCCCTGAGCCTGCATCCATGGGGGCACGCTTCGCTCTATGGTCGCGGCGCAGAGCAGGCGGGTATCCCCTTGTGAGAGGAGCACGGAGCCCTCGGCAGTGCGTAGATAGCCCATCTCGGCCCGCAGGGCGCGGATCTGCGCGAGCCCGCGCCCGCCAGCACGCCTCAGTGCATCCACGTTCCCTGAGTTGCCCATGGACGCGTTCCTCAAGCGACCATTTCGCAGTACCGCTCGACTCGTCCGGCGATGAAATCCATGCTCTTGCGCCAGAAGTCCTTCGCCCGCAAGTCGATCCCAAAGCGGCCTGCTAGGTCCGCAGCCATACCCATGCCGGTGCTCCGCAGCAGTGCTACGTAGTCCCGAATGAATTCCTGGCCGCGCTCGCGGTACTCAGCGTATAGACCCAGCCCGAACAGCAATCCAAAGGCGTATGGATAGTTGTAGTAGGAGCGGTTGACACTGTAATAATGCGGCTTCCAGGCCCACATGTAGGGATGGAGATGCTCGGGGTTGAGGCCCCCGCCGTAGGTCTCCTTCTGCGCCCGGAGCATGATCTCGCAAAAATCGTCGGCGGAAAGCTCAGAGCCCTCCCTGCGCTCGAAAACTTCCTGCTCAAACAGGAAGCGGGAATATATATCCACGATGACCTGCGAGGCGCCACTTAGAAAGGTCTCCAGGATCGCCCATTCCTCCTCCCGCGATTCGGCTGTGGCCAGCATGGCCTCAACCACAATCGTCTCATTGAAAATGGAGGCCGTTTCGGCCAGCGTCATCGGCGTCTGGCGTTGAAGCATCGTCAATCCCCGGAGGCATTCGTTGTGGAAAGCATGTCCCAGTTCATGGGCGATGGTTGAAACTTGGTCCAGCGAGCCATCGAAATTGCAGAGGATCCGTGATTCCTCCACCGCCGGCACCCGCATGCAAAAGGCGCCCCCTACCTTGCCGCGCCGGGGTTCCGCATCAATCCAGGCGCCCTCGAATGCCCGCTCGGTGAAATCCGCGAGCTTGTCGTCGAATTGGCGGAAGTTGCTCACCAGGAATTGCCGCGCCTCACCAAAGCCAAAGCGGCGCTGGCGCTCCTCCGGCACCGGGACCACGTCCCGGTCCCACCATGAGAGCCTCTCCTTGCCAAGACGCTTGGCCTTGGCCTTGAAGTATCGCCGCCACATCGGGAAGGACTCACGCATAACCCCCAGCATCGCCTCCAGCGTGGCCCGGTCGATGCGGGCAAGGTCGAGCGAGGCATGCAGGGAGTCCTCTCGTCCGCGCCGCTTATCCAAGGTTATGACGTGACCCTTAACGCCATTCATGCAGGCGGCCAACGGCTCACGTACGGCTTCCCACGCCTCGATTTCGGCCTCGAAGGCCGCCCGCCGGACTCCCTCATCGGGATGATACCTTTCGATATTCTGCAACGCGGGCATGGGGAGCTCCTGCATCTCACCCTCCACTTCAAAGGGAACCGTCACCTGCGAGGTGACCACCCGCTGCAGCTTACCCCATGCTCTGCCTCCGCTGAGCGCTAGCTCGGACGCCAGCGTCTCCTCCGGCTCGGACATCATGTAGCGGCTCTGCCGGAAAGTCTCGTGCAGGAAGAAGAGATGTTCCCGGACCAGCTCGTCGGATTCCGCCGCCTTGTCAAGCCAAGACTCGTCTGGCACGGCCGCTCGCAGCCACCCTTTAAGCAAGATCAGGGATCGCTCCAAACGCAGCGATTTCATCTCCAACTCGGATGCCAGGCGCTTAGCGAGAGTGTTGAAGCTATCGGTGCTCACAAAGCCGGTAATATAGGCGTCAAGGGTTGCCTGGAGATTCAGGCTATCATTGGCACGTTCTAGAAATCCGCGCAATTTGGTCGCCAGATCCGGCGCCGTCAGCGCTGTCGCTTCACCGGCGCGAATCCCCTCTTGCTCCATATAGACGTCCAGCTCCCCCATCTTCTGATCCAGAGCCTGAAAGGCCGCTTGAAACTCGGGGGACTCCAGCCCCGGATAGATATTGGAGAGATCCCAATGCGGCAGTACTTGATCTTGCTTTCCTGAACCCATGCCTTTCTCCTTGCTATGATTTGCCAGCGAACTCGAACGGAGTCTACCCCCGACCTCCACACATATGCTGGGGGGCCGGGACAGCATCATGACCGGACGCCGGCCAAGCATGCCTTGGCATCTTGGCCAGCCTAGCTCTAAACGACTATCGCGAGGCCCGCGCGCCCCAAGCCTCCGGAGCCATTGCAGTCCGATGGCGTCTCAGGCATTCGTGATCTTCTTGGGCAGGAGGCTTCTCTCGCCTAATCGCTGCCCTCGTACTTGAATGAGACCTTGACCTTCGCCCGGTAGGCGACGACCTCACCGTCATCAAGCTGCATATCCAGCTCGACGATTTCGGCGATCCGCAGATCTCGAAGCGACTTCGAGGCCGTCTTGATCGCCGCCCTGGCGGCGTCCTCCCAAGACTTTTCGCTCGTACCCACCAGCTCAATGATCTTATAGACGCTTTCGCCCATCGTGCTCCTCCCAGAATGCTGATATTGGATGCATTATAGAGCAGCTCCATCTATGCTGCAGGATGCACACCGGGCGGATAACTACAGATCTCTGGCCATGATAGAGGCCGGCCGGGCACCCACTTGATAAACCATGACATGCCTCCAGCCCAACCTCTCATAGAATGCTTGCTTGCTTCGCGTGTAGAGATGCAGCTTCGAGGCACCCATCCTGCGGGCAGCACGTTCGGCATGCCGGATAAGCGCTGCCGCCAAGCCCCGTCCGCGGTACGCCGGCGCTACATAGAGCCCTCCCATCCAATGCTCCATGGCAGGCAAGCCTTCGACCTCCCGGAGCTTGAGGATGGCCAAGCCCGCTGGCTGGCCATCGCTGAGGGCGATGAGGGCCGCGGGGAACCGGTCCCTGTTCAAAGCCTGCGCGAGCTCCCGCTCGAAGCGAAGCTCAGCGTCGGGATGCCCACCCCCCCACTCTGAGGCCATCCATGAAGCCAGCTGCCTCACATGGATGGTGTAATCCGCTAAGAAGTGAATCTCGATGTGTGCGGCTTCTTCATGCATCCTTTCAGCCTGTCTCTGCCCGGGGCTATGGCTATGCGCATGATTGTGCCTATGACCGCCTCGTGTTATATGCCTCGCCTGCGAGCTTCAATAGCTAGGGCTTCCAGACCTCCCAGACACGCCCGACCAACTCGGGCCCTGGCTTCAGAGTGGCGTCCCCGGGATACCAGCCGGAGGGCGTAGCCTCGGCTCCTCCCGAATCACGAACGAGCTGAAAGGCTTGGATTTGCCGGATAAGCTCTTTGGGGTTGCGTCCTACAGGGGGCGTCAAGACCTCCATGGCCTGGATGACCCCATCGGGATCGATAAGGAAGCGGCCGCGGATATCCACGCCGGCATCCTCGTCATAGACGCCGTAGACGCTTCCGATGCGGCCGCCCTGATCGGAAAGCATTGGGAAGGGGATTCCGCCATCCACCATCTTCGAAAGCTCGATCTCGTTCCAAATCTTGTGCGTGAAACGGCTATCCGTGCTGATTGAGAGCACTTCCACGCCCAGCGATTGGAAGGTCTCATACTCGGCGGCAACTGCCGCCAATTCCGTCGGTCAAACGAAGGTGAAATCCCCCGGATAGAAGCAAACAACGACCCATTTGCCCTTGTAGTCCGAGAGCTTGACATTCTTGAAGCCCTCCCCTGGGAGATATGCGGTGGCTTCGAAATCTGGGGCTTCCTTTCCCACGGTTGCGCGCACCATGGCTTTTTCCTCCTGTGAATGAAGATCAGGCGCTGCTTCACCTTCGACCAATGGCCCTGCGGCCGGTTTGACGCATCCATCCATCTCCTCTTTCATGCTCAGCCTCCCTGCTTGCTCCGGTCGAAAGATCACCTGGGTCTTCTCATACTTTAGGTCACATAATCGCCGGCCGCAAGCTGGAGCTGACCTTCTCGTTCGCGCAATCGGGTCGGAGGGCGCATGCAGCGCGCCCATGGAGACCATGGGCGCGAACTCAGCGCGATATCGACGAGCCTCCAAAAGGAACTAGCTGCCCAAGAGACTGCTGAAACGCTTGGCCAAGTCTCCTATGTCCAGCTCCCCACTCAGCGCCTTCTCGATCTGCTCGTAGAGCGCGTCCGGCAGCCGCTCCTTGAGGATTTCCATCAGGACTTCGACCGCCTTCTCGGCGGTACCTTCCGGGATCCTGGCCCGCTCGGCAAGTTCTTTCGCCATCTGCTCCATCGTTTCTCTCCTTGCCAGAGATCTCAAGGAAGTATTTCCGCTGGGTGCCCGACCGGACAGGTCCAGCTAGAGACTCCCCGCTTGGACCAGCCGGGCGAAGTGTTCGAAGGATCGGTCATAGGTGCGCTCCGCATCTGCCGGAAAGGCGCAGCCCGGCAGCTCGTTGTGACTCAAGTGATATTGCAGACACTCGCAGCATAGTCCCTTGCGAGCACAGGGTTCGTATGTGCAGGGACAGTCAGCCAGATTCTTGTCCTTCTTGCATTCCATAGCATTCCTCCAGGCATGATCGTTATCTACTCAAAGGCTGATGACTCGAGCTGCAACAGGTTGTCATAAGTCTCGCGTATGGAGATCCGCCGCAAGGCGTCGCGCCGCTCGTCCGATCTCCTCACGCAGCAGTTGACAATTAAGCGTTTTGCTGTGATATAGCCCGTAGATGGCGCCCACCTGATCTTGGACGAACTCCAGTAATCCTGAGAGGTCTTCAAGGCTGATCTCGATGCTAGAGAATGTTTCAGGTTCGTTCAGCGCCTTGCGATCCAAATGGGCCAGCCGACGATCGCGATAGGCGCGTAGCCGTGTGGCAAACTCGCGCCACTCGAGCCAATCCTGATCCCATCGCGCAAGAAGCCGATCGAGTTCGCCGGGCGAAGCTCCCCGAAAGATCTGCGGATGGTGGCGCACGTGATCCATGAGGTAATGAAGGGTGACCGATTCTTGGTCGCTGGAGATCAGCCGCGAGGCGGCCAGGATGGCCTCCTGCCGCGCGGCACGATGGATGAAGGCTGAAAGCCCCGACGCCTGCGCGGGGGCATGTCTTTGCTCCAAAGCACGCGCCACTTCCAGGGCAGACCACGCCCATGTCATCTCATCTTTCAGAAGAGCGAGAATTCGCCCCAGTCTGCGTGCCGATGTCGACCTAGCCATCGCGCTCGTCCATGTAGGCCTCGAGCCTTTCGAGATCGCCGGGGAGATCGATGTCCATACCAAACGTCGCATCCGGCATGATAACGCCCTTGGCTTTGCAGTCAAAGGCAAGAGCAAAAGCCCGCTCGGCATCCGCAAGCCGCGCCCTTCCGAGTAGATATTTAAAAATCAGGAACCAGACCACCGGATGGCGTGCAAGCAGGCGAAGCATGGGCCCCAGAGAGATCCGATCCCGGTGCCGGTCAATGAGCCGACGGCGGCGATGCAGTTCACGGATCACCTCCTGCCCGATCTCGATCGCGCGAGGGCTCAAAGCGTATAGCTCGCCCGGGAACACGGCACAGTCGTTGAATCGCGCCACCACCCGGCGGGTCTTGGGGAAGACGGCTTCGGCAATGTCCTCCGGAACGAGAGACAGCACGAAGTCGTAGTCTGGCAGCCCACTCAGCCGGGAAAGGAATTCGTTCACGGCCGATGTCCTGATCGCCGGTGCATCCGATGAGCTAACAACGATCAGGCCGTTCTCTTTCCCCTGATGGCGCAAATAACCCAATCCCGTCGCAAGCTTCTTCTCGAAGGGGTCCGTGCGATTCACGGGCAAGAACTCAGCTGGAATCGATGGGGCGATCTCCCCCTCTCGGATACCCAGCAAGTAAAGTCCTTCCACAAACGGCGAGGCGGACAAAGCCTCGAGTTGCCACTCGATCACCCGACGGCCCCTGAAAGGAAGCAGCGCCTTAATATCGACCCGGCCATCCGGATCTAATTGACGCATCACATCCCTTCGCTTTTCATCCCTCCCGCACATGACAAGGACCGGATACCGATTCAGTTCGCTCATGCTCCACCCTTTCTCAGGATCCTTACCCCAGAGGGTTTCCCTGCGCATGGGCCTTCTTCACAGCTGCGCGGCCCCATTCCTCCAATAGGGATCGTCCGGATCACGCCTCAATCCAGCGCAAGCTGGATGGCGAGAGCTGGGGGAAGAGAATCGGCAGCAGGTAAATCAGCAGCAGCCACGACAGGCTCATCAGGCTGGATCCAACCAGCAGCCTTCGAGTCAAACCAGGCTGCGTGCCCTCCTGCTCTAATGCTCGATAGATCCAAACCGCCTCCCCTCCCGCATAGAGAACCAAGATCACCAAGCCAAGCAAGAAGTGAAATAGGGAAGCCAGCCAGACCATTATGAGGGCGAGGATCAAAAGCGCGCGCAGTCGCCGATTGAATCGGGCAAGTCGTGCTCGCTGTGACGGCCGAAGGCTGCCTGCGGCCCGCCGCGAAAGGCCCCGCCCAAAGGCGAAGGCGACCACAAGCGCTGAGATCAGCAGATAGCGTGCCCATATCATGAGCATACCTTCATCTTAGCTCAACGCGGGAAGCGAGGATGAATTTGGCTGCCCAGATTCTAAAGCAAGTATAGGCAGGTCGCAGGGAGGTATCAACCTATCGCGGGAGCCTGCCCCCCATGCGCCTTCATCGCTGCCACGTGGGATATTGGTGAGGAGCTCTTTGCGTTCCTGGCCTTGCCTTGTCGATCGGCCTCATGAGCCTTGCCCATGGCAGAGGGAAGGCGGCCCTTATGTGCGTGGGGTCGAGATACGGACCCTCATCCCCTTCTCCCTAGATTTTTTCCGGATGGGCCAAGACCTAATCGGGCCGACCCTGCCCGGGCTCTCTCGAGAGCAGGAATAGCACTCCAATGAGAATGGGCGGCCCCGAGATGATCAAGTAAGCCGGCCAACGCGCAGGATGCCAGAAGATGGCCATGTAGGCGGCACCCAGGGCAATGAAAAGCCAGCCACCCCAGCGGCTCCAGCGCCAGGCGACGCCCAAAGCGAGCAGTACGAGCATCGAGGGAACCAAATGCATCAGCAATGCCAAGAGCAGCGGTCCAAGGGCGTAGCCTTCTTGAAAGACATCCAGGGCGAATACGCCAAGGAACAGCGCAAAGGCGATCGCTAGCGCTCTTGGAACCCATGACCAACGAACTGGGCCTGCGTTCGTAGCAGCCATCCTAGCCTCCATCTTGCCGGTGCTGGCCAGCCGAAGCCGGCTGCTTGGCGGGCACCCTCAGTCTACAGGCATTTTGGAATGTGCGCCTCGGGAATAAGTCACCGGGGGTGAGGCGCGATCAGGACAGGCCTCAGATCAGGCCGCAGGCGCCAGCGGCTCGGGGGGTTCTGCTGGGATTCTGCGCTTCAACCGGGCGGCCTCGCGGTAGGCACGCGTCAGAGGGATGAGCATCGCCAGCGCCCCAATCACCACCCCCAGGGCCAAGTCGAGCAGCAAGACAACCGCCAGAGACCCCCGGAAGGACCAGAAGAGAAAGCGGATCATAATCGTAGCTGTGTTTTGGAGCGCAAAGATCAGTGCCAGCAAGGCTAGCACGAGGGCGCTGATCAAGTAAGCCATCATCATTGATTCCTCCTGGCTATGCGCATGCTCCCTTCGCAGCCATTGTACACCGCATGACTCTCGCTCCCGATCACCAAATCCGAGGTAGCAGGCGATATGGCGTTCTTGCCATGTACGCCCGGTAGCCTTCTAACCCCTCTGCGAGAAGCTTGTCCTCACGCACGCAGCGGATGATAAGCATCACGATCATGATGGCCGAAGGGAGTAGCGCCCAAATAGATCCGAGCATCAGTGGCATGCACACCGCCGCCAGCACGCCGCCAGCGTAGGCCGGGTGCCGTACCCAACGATAGGGTCCGGCCGTGATGACGCGCTGATCCCGATCAGACTGTATCCGGGCAACCGCAGAAAAGAATGGGTTCACGGCCATCGCCCAAGCGCCAATCCCATAGCCGAAAGCCACACCAAGCCCGGCCGCCCACCGCAGGCCAGATGGAATCCCCGGCCCCCACACCAGCCTTCGATCGAGCCCGGACACCACAACCATCACCAGGGGAGCAAAAATAGCCGCAAGCGTAGCCAAGGATCTGTCCGCCTCCGTCTCCTCCCCTCCTCCCCAGGCTTTCGCCCGCTCACGAAGAAGATCCGGGTGACGCCGCCAGGCGAGGAGCCGGCTCACCAGTATGCTCATCACCCAGAGCGCAGTGAAGGCCCACCCCTCCGGCCAAGCCATTGTGCCGGCGGACCAGAAGAGAACCACCGGGGTTAGGAACAGGTAGATCGCGAACCCTATCGCCGCACGTGCCATGATCGACCTCCGTCCAGGAGTGTGTGATCGCCCTCCCAGGAACGATTCCAGCGTTTCGCTCGATCTCCCAGCGCGAGATCAGCGTATCTACTCATAGTAGACTCAAAGCACAAAGGGAATGAATCGCTTCCTAGCACGCATCCAAATCTCATAGGCCTCGCCAAAGCGGATACGATTTTCTGCCTCCTCAACCTGCGCCGTCTTCAGCAGCAGTAGACTTGTAAGCAGAGCCAGGCCCCATGAGGCCCAATCGATCGACTTCAGAAAGGTTCCCCAAACAAAGTAGAAGAGTGAGGCATAGAGTGGATGTCGGAGATGGCGATAAACCCCCCACGTGATTAGAACTGGCCGCCCTTCACGATCCACAGGCATCTGGCGAAGCTGCCGGTGCAGACGCAGGCTATGAAGCGCGAGCGGCGCCGAGAGGGCCAGTAGCATCCACGATGCGATTTGTCGGGCGGAAGCCGGGTCCATGAACCAGTTCTCGGCCTGCAACATAACGAGAGCGAAAATGCCGGCAAAGGCGAAGAAGCGATAGAACCCATAGGAGGAAGGGTTCCTCAGGTGTTCGCGCGAGGCCCAGCCAAAGCTGCCCGTCAGCAGCAGGAAGAGGCCCAGCCGGATCACTTCTTGAGCAGGCATAGGCTCATGACGCCTAAAACGAGAATTGTTCCAAACATTGCAGTCCAGCCCCGTTGGCCGCGTTGGGCGAAATAGCCTGGGCTCCCGATGGCGGCGTAGAAAAGCATGCCAAGTGCCACGTAAAGGAGTGGTTGTCCCCAACCTGCCCCTCGAGCCAGCCGCCATCCGCCTGCGAGGCGCGCCAGAACCGTAGTCATCTCGCCGGCGATGTGAAAGGCGATGCGGATGAGTTCATGCTCCAATTCCGAGATCTGGCCCCGGCGGTAGGAAAGCCACCGAATCCTCATCCACCCAATTTCACCCCCGATCGGGCTTGCGCGGGAACCAACCGCGGGCCACCCGCTGCTCTTGCTCATGCAGTTCACGGATAGTCCACAGGCAGGCGAAGCCGAAGACGCCCGCAATGGAGGCCAGAACCCAATTCGAGAGAAAAAGGCTCAGCCCCAGGGATGCCAGTCCCACGACCAGGAAGATGGGCCAGATGCGGGCGCCAAGATGATACTCAGCCGTCACGACGATTGGGTGCAAAATGCCGATGATCAGGAAGGCAGCAGCGCCCACCAGAATGCCCTCGAAATGCATGGATCCTCCTATTTGCAGGCATCTCCCCGCCAGGCCAGGATTCGAACCTAAGTCTACAGCACTCTGCCTGCGCGCGCAGCCGGGATGATCGCAAAGGCGGCCCGTAGGCTCGACCCATCGCAGGCCGTCCATATGTCAGGCCTCGCGGTGAGCGCCAGCCATAAGTATCCTTGCCAGACAGGTGTGAGCTTTCCTCATCGCGATGGCTGGGCATCCTCACAATGGAGGCATCATGACGGCCATCTTCGGTTTCTTGGGGGCTCAGCAATGGCTGGCCATTCTGCGTATCGCCATCGGGCTGTGGTGGATTCAAGAGCGTGTTGTTTCACAAGCCTCTGCGTGAGTTTGTGAGCGGTCAGATGGCCGGGTGGACTCTTGCGCTCGCGGACCAGCACCTATTTCCCGCGTACGGACGGATGATCCGAGGTCTGGTGGCGCCAAACCAGGCCTGGTTCCCCTGCCTGGTTCTGGCCGGAGAGCTCAGAGCAGGCCTGGGGCTAACACTCCGGCTGCTCACCCCGATCTCCGCGGCAGTGGAGATCTTGCTGATATCTCGGATTGTCTGATTGGCGTTGACACGCCGGGTTTGATCCACGGCTTCGTCTGGGAATCCCGGCCAATCAGCTTCCCACTGCGCTGCTAAATGTGGCCAACCTTTGAGCTCATGGATAATGGCGATGATCGTGCAGATAAGCGCCGCTCTGTCCTTTGTCTCCGTTGCGCAGCGTCTCTTTAAAGAGCCGATGCCATTCCGGTCGCCTTCCCATGGATCGCTGGACTCGATTTGCATGGGCCTGATTAAGACAACTCCGCATACAGCCGCTCTCGCAGATCCATTTGCGCAGCCATCAGGCCAGCGGTTGCAGATAGCTCATTCGGGCGCGCGTCTTTGCACCCGCTATGCGAAGATCCCCCACGCTGCGAGCAGGACGGCTGTTGTATAGCTCGCGCCATAGGATACCATCGGGTCTCTGTGAGCCAGAGCCGGGTATGGCAAATCCGCCAATACCGCAAGTCCCATTGCGGATGCCACATGGGCTCGAAAAAGCGGGGGCAACCCAATGGGCTATGACCGTGAGCAGGTTATTGCCTGCCGCGTAGGGCGCCAGCAGCAGCGAAGAAGAAATGAGCAGCCCTGCGGCTTCGCGGCTAAGGCGAAAGCCTCTCGCGAAGGTGATGCGCAGTGTCCCAGCCAGAAGAAAGACCCACAAGACGCTCCTTACCCAGGAAGGAAGGCCGAGGCGCATCAGCGTTGCTCTGAGACTGACATCCAGGATGCTTCCACGCGCTTCGATGGCGAGCAGGGCTGAGAACCAGGGTTCAGCATAGAGAAGGAGCGAGGGAACGACAACTAAGGAACGGATGGTGATCTCCGATGCACCCAATCAGGGCAGCTCGGATCGCCCCCGCAGCCTGGGGCCTCATGCTAACCCCCATGCCATTCGCCCATCACCGATGGACTTCAACGCTGACCCTCAGCGCACCGGCGTTATCCTGCAAATCTACATCGTTGATTCCCAAATAGAGCTCGCCCTGCTCCGCAATCCTGCGGCGGAAATCAGTTCCCACCAAGAAAGGTTCATTCTCTCCAATACGGCCGATCAGGGCGGCATGGGATACGCCCTTGAGCACGTTGCAGCGGCATCTTGGATCCCCGCCAAACCCAAGCGCATCATATTCCCCGCCCGGCCAAGGAGACCAGGCTCCGGAGTCATACGTGATCGATACGAGATCGCCTGCCTGCACCTCGAGCCCCGTTGCAATCCAACCCAAGCGGGCGGGGACCTCCCCAGTCCAGACTTCCGCCGATCCGCCAAGGTCCAGGATAACGGAGCAAGCCATCGAAGCGAAGCCAAGCACGATAGCGAAAATCAACGAAATCTGCAAGGGTCTTGCATGGGCTCTAATGCCGGAGCTTGATCTGGATCCTTCGAAATCCATGCCTTCCATCATTCCTTTCGACCCTTGGAGCCACGTTCTCTGCCGAGAAGCCATAGCCTATGCGCAATCGAGCGCTTGAGCACGACTTGCTCCCTCAGACCTGTGTCTCTCCCATGCAGACATTGAGCATCAGGCGCCAGATGCGGGATGCTTCGAGCATATCATGCGCAGCGTAGAAGAGTCGCCTCGCCTCCCGCCGCTCCACACCGGGGATGTCCGCAGCCAGCATGGCAGACATGGGGCTCCGGAATTCCACCTCGAATTCCACAGGCGTCTCGAGTTCGAGCGGCCGCATGGACTTGAGCCTTTCCAAGGCCCGCCTGGCGGCTTCCTGGATGGCCGTCTGCGCGGCCTGCGGCGTCAACGTGCGCGCCGCGGTGGCGCTCAGCGCCCGCTTCGTAATCACACGCTCCGCCCAAGGCAACCTCGCCGCAATCTCCTCGCCCAATTGATCGTCACCCGATACCAGGACGAGCGGGACCCCGAAATGGCCGGCCACGGCGGCGTTGAAGACCGCCTCGCTCACCGCCTCCCCATTCAGCCTGACCTCAGAGACTAGTCTGCCAGAGAACGAGTGGGCCAGGGTTCCATAGGCATCCCCTGCGCGGGCGTGATAGCCTATGAACATGGCCGCATCATAGCTCCCGTCGATGCCCCCCATCATAAGCAGCGTTCTCGGGACGCCTTGGATCAAGGATATGTCCTCAGGCAAGGCTTCCGGGATCAGGTTATGCATGTGCCCATGCCCATCAGCCACCACGATCTCGCTTGCGCCGGCCTCCTTAGCCCCCAGAATCGCCGCCTTGGCCTCGCCCGTCATCCACTTCCGGGCTTCTTCGTAAGCCGGGCCTTCGAGCTTCACATGGTCGCCGTGCGTAACACAGGCGACCCCCTCCATATCGACCGAGATGAAGACTTTCATGATCAAATCCTCGCTTGTCTTGTGTATTCCGTCTATCGGGCTCGCGATTTCACCAGGTTTTTCGATCTTCAATCGCATGATGATCTTGGACTTCGATGACCGCGCCGGCTTGGTGAAACCAGCCCGGCAGAACCTCTCGGACGGCCCTATGGCCAGAGCATACCCGCGAACCTCGAGCTGCCAATCAAAGCAACTCGAGAGGAGCGCCCGCCCTGCCTCCCTACCTCCGGCGCAAGGCGTTGCATATGCAAGATCTGCGCCGGGTTACTCTTGATTCGCGGCGCATGGCTTCTACGCCTGCATTCCCGATGCTGTGTCCGGGGCTTATTCAGAGATCCGGCGGGCCTTACGCATTCCTGATTAGGGGCGTGATCTCGCGCATGTGCAAGAGCTGGTGGCCGTAAATCGAGAGTAGCAACGTCTCCAGATTCACGATACCCAGCGCCGGGTGCCGGCCCTCGAGATCCAGCGTCCCTTCCCGCAGGCCACGCACCCATTTTATCGTCGCCTGCCGGGCATCCCGCATCTGCTGCAGCAGGTCGCCGGGGGATGCCTTCTCGAAACGCTCCAGTTGCTCCCGATTGAAAGCATCCAGGTCGAGCTCTTCCGGCGCGCCCGGCCCGCCAGCGGCGATGTCCTTGGCAACGTCGAGCAGGTGCTCTTCGGAGTAGATGAAGTGCGCCAGCAAATCCCGCATGGTCCAGCCGCCCTCCGGATAGATCACCTGATTCCACTGGCGGTCATTGAGTGCGATAAAGATTTCGAGGGACTTCATCAGACCCCGTTCCAGTTTTTCGATCAAGCTGCCCGTTCGTTTGGATTTCATCCGTGCTCCCGTTGAATAGACGCCGGGTTCCGAGGCGATTCCCGAATGCCCCTGATTGCCATGGGCTTATCGTGGCAGGGCATAGATTCGAGTTAGCTCCAAAAGATGAGCCCCGAGATCCGAAAACCATGCGCACATCCGGCCACCAGCTCCCACGGAAGGTATCAGGCACTCCTGCGGGCTTCTTGCCTTGGTCGCTAAGTGCCTATTTGCCATCGAACTCGCCATCTGGGTGCGCCTGATCGGCGATCTCCTCGCTGACGCCCACCCTGTTCCGCCCCGATTCTTTTGCTTGGTAGAGAGACCTGTCGACTTTCTCGATGAGGTCTTGGGGATCCAAGGGTTCCTGGTTGAATCCGGCCACTCCAATGCTCACAGTGACACGGACCGTGCCCTGATCTCTACCCTCAGCCGAATTGATTGGGATTTCAAATTGCTCCACGATCCGGCGCAGGCGCTCTGCCACAACTGCAGCCGCATGAATCTTGGTATTGGGCAAGAGAACCAGGATCTCTTCCCCACCATACCTTGCGACAATATCCGATTCCCTCAGCGAACTGACGACGAGCTTACCAAGTTCCTGAAGAACGAGATCTCCAACAAGATGTCCATGAGTGTCGTTAACTCGCTTGAAATGGTCGATATCGAGCAACAGCATAGAGAGCGGCAAGCCATATCTCTTGCACCTCGACACTTCCTCCCTTAGCCGCCGCTCCAGGTATCGGCGGTTGTATATACCCATCAGGGGATCAGCTATTGTCTCCTCTTGAAGCGTACGGACTTGCATGATCTGATCAGCCGTATTCAATGCCAGCGAGCAAACCATAAGCACGAACAGCGCTCCGAAGAAGAACACCGCCGGAGTAACAAGATCGCTAAGGCTTGTCTGGGCATTCCAGTTAAGGGCCACGTAGGCTATGTACCCGGAGAGAAAGAAAAGGATCAGTAATATCAAGAATCCCCATTGCGAACGCAGGGAGCCAGCGGATATTCTCTGAAACAGCCTCCCGGTGGGCACCATGGCGACGGCAAGCAAGATGGCCCCTGCGATCGCAAGCCCGTTCGCTATGAAAGGTATCAGATCTTGCATCACAGATCCTTTCTTGGTCCAGGGCCTTCCCACTGCCACAGCCGGGCCTATCTCGTCGATCCGCTGCCAGTGCGCCCCAGCTCGCGATATAAGATCGCAATGCAGGCCAAGTGAGATCGCCCTATTATCGAGGGCCATTCGCTTGGATGCAAGCAATATCCGTTGGAGCCTGGGCAAAGCACAGATAATCCAGGAATAGGTTTAGACACTGACCCTCCATTCCATCGATTCAAAGGCCCGGCTCACTAGCCAATATCGGGCCCACCGGGTTGAACTCAATCAAAGGAACCAGCCAATATGCCAGCTGTTGGCTATATGACCCCGACAGGGGAAGCGATCCGGCCATAGTCTTCAGGCGTAGATTTCCTCAGCGAGGATGACGGCGAAAGCCGCTTGCGTGCCGCGTATGGCGAGGAGAAATTCTCTCGTCTGGCCGCGCTGACGGCCAAATATGATCCGCAGAATCTGTTCCGAACGAACAAGAACATCAACCCAAACATCCATGCACCTGGCTTCGCAACGCGAATCATGGGCCGCCAGGACCCGCGATACAGTTTCAGCGGTCCTTTGGTTTCCCCCAGGCAGAATGTCTGGAGGCAATATGAAGCCAGTGCAGCGTGGGTGTGAGGATCAGGTCTTATTCGCTGGCCTTCCCTGGAAGACCCATGGCTGGCTTTGCCTTGCTTCCTGCCAGGAGATAAAGCACTGCGGGCGGGGCGAGGAAT
>Ga0190360_1000630_pt1 | contig 19429 bp, 19 predicted proteins | sample 48721834_MG_FD_161271 | JGI IMG/M metagenome (GOLD analysis project Ga0190360, IMG submission 161271) | Hydrothermal vent microbial mat bacterial communities from Southern Trench, Guaymas Basin, Mexico - 4872-18-3-4_MG | ecosystem: Environmental > Aquatic > Marine > Hydrothermal vents >... | reverse complement strand
CTTTTTACTACTTGCCAGAGAAAATCTCAAGGCTCCGAAAATTCTTTTAAGGAAATTTTTTGTCCAGGCTATTCAGAGCGAATTTTTGTGCTTTAGAAAGAGGAAAAGGGAAACAAAAGAGGAAGTGGAAGTGGTGGTGGTAGAAAGCATTTCCAAAACGGAGAGGCAAAATAGAGGAAAATCATCTTATACTGATGCTTAAACTAATACCAAAGGAAATGAGCCGAAGGAAATAAGAAATAAGGAAATAAGATAATTACGGTGTCTGACACCTTTGTTCGTGGATAATTACGGTGTCTGACACCTTTGTTCCGGTGTCTGACACTTTTGTTCCGTGTCTGACACCTTTGTTCGTGGTGTCTGACACCCTTATTTAATCTATTCATATTGATACCCTTTATTCCTGTAATGGCTATCAAAGTTTTGGAAAATACTTATGGAGTAGTCATGGAAGAGAGGGGAGCAAGGAAGAAGGAAAAGAAGAAAATAATTAACTCAAACCAAAGGCCCTCCTGGCTATTTAGGCTCTGAGCGAAGTTTACGTCTCAGGCGAGCCAGGCGGTATTCAAAGTCCTGTTGGAAACGCCGCGAAGCTATCTCCAAGGCGCAGGCTAACCCCTCCTCACTGACCCGCTTGGCCTGCTCATAATCTTTGAGATGATGTTCAAAATACATGGCCAATTCCCGTAAAGAAAAAAGCACATGCGAGGTTACCTGGCGACTGGCGGCCATCTCCTGCCAGAGAGGTACAGCCTTCTCCAGCTCACCGTTTCGCTTGAAATAAAGAGACAGTCGTCGCCGCGCCTCCAGAGAAACTTCATCGGTCAGGCGGCCGTTGAGGGCCCGCTGAAAAAAATTGATGGATTTTTCCACATCACCGCTTCTCTCGAAAATCTTGCCCGCCCCGAAAAAGTCCATGGCATCCAGCGGGCAAAAGCTTTCATCCTCGGCGATGACGGCCGCTCCGGCGATAACCACCCCCAGGAGGGAGAGAAGGTCTTCTTCATTGTGATAAATAATAGGTTCAATCCACCCGAAATTGCCGCTCTGGAGATACTGGAAATAACGCCAGGGAATCTCGGCCGAAGGGATGTCTTCGGCTCGATCCGTGAGAACGATTTCCCTAGCTAGATGAAAGAGCCGACAACTGGCCAGTTTATGTCTCCATAAGCTTCGGGCCGGGAAAAGAAAATCCAGATGGGGTAAACTCCCTAAATGAAAGGGAGTGCGATAGAGAATAAACCTGGTCTCCAGCAACGGTAAGTCAAAAGCTTTGCCATTAAAAGTGACCACTGACTGAAAATCCATTTCTCTAAAAAAGTGGGAAAGTTCGCTGACCATCCGTTCTTCTTCAGCCAGGTCACCCAGGAAAAACTGAACAATCCGGAATGAATCTTCTCGATAAAAACCCAGGCCAACCAAAAAAGGCACCACCCCAGTGCCTCCCGAAAGGCCGGTGGTCTCCAGGTCAATGAAGAGAGCGGTGCTCAGGTCAAGTTCCGTAAAAGCCTCATCCTGGCTTAAACAGGCCAGCACCCGGCCTTCGATGCGTAAGCCGGCGGCAATCTCAATCTGACCATAGCGAGTCCCCAAGGGATAGGAGTTTTCAAATATCCGAAAAGGTTCCTGAATTTGCTTTTCCAGGGAAGACGAGGGAGGTGGTGTGGAGGGAGAAGGAGGGACTGAGGAAGTTGGCGGAGGAGCTGTCTTTTGTTCCTGGGTCAACCGAATCAGCTTCTCCAGCTTTTCTCGGGTAGTCAGCGAATCATCCGCCTGGAGTTTATCCCAGGCCTCTCTAATCATCTGGGTGCGGGAACGAGCTTCTCTTTCCCGGCGGATCCGTTCTAATTTATCTTTTAAATCCATCACTAATAATCTGTTTACAAATTAATAAATATATAATATATCGTCAACTATTATTTGGCGATTCCAGCTTTCCTTTTCACTTTCTCCTCATCAGCTCTACTGATTGAAGGCTTCTTGCTTAGGGAATTTTTTTTGTCCTTCCCAGTGGACTTACTTATCATCTTTTCTTCCCTGGTCGGATCAGCCGCCTCTTCTCTTCATTCTTAAGTCCCTCAGTCTTAGTGCAGAAACCTACTCACCGATAAATTGAACCACCAGTTGCCGGCGGCGCTGACGGTTATCAAAATCAATAAACACAATCTGCTGCCAGGTTCCCAGGAGCAGTCTTCCCTGCTGAAAGGGCACGGTCAGCGACGGTCCTACCAGAGCCGCCCGAACATGGGAAAAACCATTACCATCGCCCCAGCGGGCATCATGATGATAGACCTGACCCTGGGGAGCCACCCTTTCCAGGGCTTCAGCCAGGTCTCTAATCAAGCCGGGCTCATATTCAATAGTGGTTACTCCGCCGGTTGAACCGGGTACAAAAATCGTCACCTGACCCTCATTCAAACCCAGGGTATTGAGTTTCTCCTGAATAAGACCGGTTAAATCGATCATATCATTGAACCCCCGGGTGCTCAGGGAGAGAGAATCATTGATTATCTTCATGGACCTAGCTCCGCTATAAAATAATATGATAAATATGCAGTGGCGTAAAGAGAGAAAACAGCTCTTTTAATTTCCATGCAGCCTGTCTCTCACTTTAACCTTGGCTTTTAATAGTTCATGTTAATAATGGAGACTTAGAATTATGGAAATTATTGAGTTGGGGTTAAATCCTTACCTTTTGCTTTTAACAGTCAGGAAAGTCACCCAGGAGAAAAAGTTATTGGGTAGCTGGCCTAAAATTACATTTCCCTCTCAATTATCTTATTTGCCCCTCAATTATCTTATTTGACCCTTTCCTTTGATACTGGGGAGGGCCAGCTCCAAGAGGGATTATTTAAATTAAACTAACTGAGAAATAACCAAAAATTCTATTATCCAGAGGTGAAATATGAAGACCTGACACCGAACTTTCCTTTAAGAAACTCCTCTTTCCAAGGATGGAAAGTTAGAACTATATCTCTGGCTGGGGCGGCCAGATATTAACAGGGGAATATGACAGGCGAAATGCTCTAAGAGTTCCATCTCTATATTCCCTGGAAATAGGAAATAATTTTTTCTTCTTATTACATTCTTCTTGCTCTTTTCCTTACGTTCTTCCTGCTATTTTCAGGTCAGCCCCAAAACACATGTCCACCGGGGTGAAAAATCTGCTGGTTTTTGGCTTAGTGTTTGTGTATGATATCTCCACCTGAATGGACGAATGGATTATTTATAAGTCTCTCCTCTATGCCTTTCTTATTCTGGCTGGTTTGGCTTGCCTGGCCATATTTCATATTACTGTGCCCTACGGACGGCACACGCGCCAGGGGTGGGGTCCTCGGGTCAGTAATCGGCTGGGCTGGTTTTTAATCGAATTTCCAGCCCTTCTTTCTTTTGTCGTTATCTTCTGGTTGAGCCCCTACCGGTCAGGTCTGCCGGCCTTCCTCTTTTTTATTCTCTGGGTAGGCCATTATGTGCAACGAAGTCTTATTTATCCTCTCCTCATCCGGACCAAAGCGCGGAAAGTACCTCTTAGCATTATTATTCTGAGTGTAATTTTTGGCAACTGGAACGGCTATCTCAACAGCCGCTGGCTCTTTGCCTTTTCCGGGGGCTATCCCCGCTCCTGGGTGACCGATCTGCGGTTCATTTTGGGATGCGGACTTTTTATCGGCGGCTTTATTCTTAATGTTTATTCGGACCATCTTTTGCGGCGGTTGCGGAAGCCGGGTGAAAATGGCTATAAGATCCCGCGAGGCGGTCTGTTTGAATACGTCTCTTGCGCCAATTATTTCGGTGAGATAATTGAATGGTTCGGTTGGGCTTTGGCCACCTGGTCACTGCCGGGCTTGGCTTTTGCTATCTGGACAGTGGCCAATCTCGCCCCCCGGGCCAGGAGCCACCACCGCTGGTACCGGGAGCATTTCCCCGATTATCCCCCCCACCGCAAAGCCCTCATCCCTTTTATCTGGTAAAAGGGGTAGGTCTCTCATCTTCCCTGTTCTTTTTGAGGGGGAGGTCAGATACTGTGTTCAACATTTTGGTGTCAGACACCGCTGATATGGACACCGCCGGTAGTGTAAAATTTTTTGTGTAAATTTGGAGAGGGTGTAGAAAAAAAGGCTCTTTCTCCTAAAATAATTGGTGAAATAAAAACCAAAAAGAAAGGAGAAAGAGCCATTTTCATTCTGGCGCAATCTAATGATAAACGAGTCCTGCCGCTGATGATCGAACTGGCTCAAAACAGCCAGAACCCCAAAATCCAACAGCAGGCCATTTTCTGGTTGGGCCAACGCCGGGAGCCGGAGACCAAAGAGGCCCTTTTTAAACTATACGAGACTCTCACCGACACCAAGACCAAAGAAAGGGTTATCTTCTCCCTAGTGCAATCCCGAGATAAAACCACCCGGAAAAAACTTCTCTCGCTTCTGCGGAAAGAAAAGGATGAACGCCTCAGGGAACAACTGATTTTCTGGTTGGGAAATGTTCGTGACCCTGAAATAACCACAGCTTTACTCAAACTTTTTGATGAATCGCAGGACCCCAAACTCAAAGAACGCCTCCTCCGCAGCCTCAGCCTTAATGCCAGCCAGGATAAAAGGATAAAGGAAAAATTTATCTCGATTATCAAAAACAGTCGGGATACCCGCCTGCGAGAAATCGCCGTCCTGCAACTCAGTCATGTCGGAGGCCAGGAGATTATCCCTCTCTTCCGTAACCTTTATTTCGAGCTCACCCCGGAGGAAACAAAACTCAAGAGGTATATCATTTTTGCTCTGGGGAATCTGATCAAGTATCACCAGGCCAACCAAGCCCTGATTGAAATTGCCCGGCAGGAAAAGGACCCTCATCTACTTAAAAATATTATCTTCTCCCTGCGGCGCTCCAAGAATAAAGAAGCCGTCAAGTTCCTGGAAGAAATAATCAATCGCTGAAAAAACAAGGTGAAGATCTGAGACTAAAAACTAAAAACAACTGACACCAAAAACAAACTTACAACTCCAGTTCCTGGCGAAGTTCAGTTATTATCTGCCGGAGAGGCGGTACTGAGAACCACTCCCGGCCGGTAATTTCATTACAACAAGCCTGGTAAAGTCCCTCTACCAGTTTCTTCATCTTGGGGGAAAGAGGCGGGGGAGAAGATTTAACCAGTTCCTTCCAGCGTTGCGCATCCTGCTTTTTGGCCGCCTCCACTTCCTTAAACCAGGGAGTCCGCCGGTAATAAATCCGGGCGGCTTCTTTACTCACCGGAATGCCATCAAAGGTGAACCGGCATTCATCAGGTGTACCCAGCACATCCACCAACATTAAATTCCTCTCCTCATCAAAGGCGAATTCGACTTTGCCGTCTTCATGGCTCAACCCCAGTCGCTCCACTTCCTCGGTAATCAGACGATTAACCAACAGAACCGTTTCCTGGATACGTTCCACTTCTTTATCACTCAGCCCGGCAATTTGCTGGGCCTCTTCCCAGCTGAGGTACCGGTCGGTAGCCTCCAGTTTAGTGGAGACATCCAGAATAGGCTGAGCCAACTTTTCCCCGGGCTCAGGGAAATGATCCAACCCAATATCACTGGGTTTTAATTTTCCCTCCCGCAGTCGTTTAAATACACTGGAACCCGGCGGAAGAGAATTGCGATAAATCACTTCCAGCGGGATAAGGAAGTTTGCCTTCTCGGTTTGATAAAGGGAATAATCATAACCTCCGGCCGTCGGAGTGGGTTCAAGCACCCGGACCAACTTAACCTCCATCACCCCGGCCGGCTGACCAATCTCATCCAGCTTAGCCGGATGGTCATTAGCCACCAGGCCGTAATAATGAGTAGGCACGCCGAGTTTTTCCAATTTTTCAAAAAAGTAAGCCCCCAGCAAACATAACGCCTGCCCTTTCTGGGCAATGTGGTCGGGCATTTCCCCCCAGTCGAAGACAGAGTAGCGGTCGGAAAAAATAAATCGTCCCCGTCCACTCCGCTCCGGAGTCGGTTTTTCCAAAACGACCAAATCTTTAACACTCCCCATGACTTTCTCCTTTGGAAATTTCACGGTTATTAAAAAGAAGAATCGCCAGCTTGTCAATCCTGAATGACATCTAGGAGAAGAAATAAGTTGTATTAACACAATCTGCCTTCTTATAAAAAGGCAGTTGCGAGGGAGATGTTTCTATTTAATTTGAGAGGCAGGCACTTGAAGAAAGATTTGAATAAAGGTGAAGACCTGGCTAAGTTTTTATTAAAGGCAGAAGGCAAACACATGCCCCAGTTTTCTATTTAACCCGCCATTTGCCTTCCTTCATATTGGCAAGCAGGAGGGGAATCTGGCTGACGACATGACTCCTCCCGCAAACAGCAAAAACCCGTTCTCTTCTCTTCAACTCAGCCAGGAGGGCTTGGGCCATATGGCGGTTACGAAATTTCTGCAGATAACGATGAATCTGAACCAGGAACTTACCTTTTTGGCTGTTATAAAAATAAAAAGAAGGAATACACCGCCAATTTTCTAATTCAGGGAAGATAAAACCCAGCATTTTTTCCAGTTCAATGAGATTAAGGGGATAGACATCAAAGCCCTTTATCCGGGAGAGTTCAGTAAGAAGTTTCTCATAAAAAATTCCTTCTTCCTCCTGGAGACCACTCTTCTCCTGGTCACAACTTCCCGGAGCACATAATAAATCTTAATATGGCCGGGGAAAAAATAATGGGATAAGAAAACAGCCTGACGAGCCAGACTCAGGTCCAGACACTTTAACTTAATCCCATCTTGAGCCGCCAGAAAACTGATCAAACCCTGTTCTCCATACCGGCGGATCGATTCTTGAAGAGTGGCGGCCGGGGGCCATTTCTTGCCTTCACAAAAAGCCAGGGTGGGTTGGAACTCTTCCCAATATTTTATAATCTGACCTATCTGGGGATCATCCGGAGAATTAATGTGAAATATCCCGCAATAGAGTAATTCCCCCCGCGGAGTTTTTAATTCCAGGTAAAATGGTTTTTCGTGTGGAGGGAGGTAGTAAAAATTATCCTGACTAAACAAATTCACCCAGCGCACACAGCCTGTTTGAAAAACAATACCCAGGAAGATGAAGATAAAGAAGTAACCCCTCCGTTTTGGCTGGAGTTGAAAGCGCTTTGCCGAAGACATCACCTCTCCCTCCCCGAAGAGTTTCCCCTCATTTAAAATCACTGCAAATATCAGGCCAATTAATAAAAAACAACATTTCTCCAGGGTAAATCTGGCCCCCTAGGCAAATTCTCTCCAAAATTCTGTAAAAAATTTTTATTATTTTTAAAAATTTTTAATTTTCTTTACCGGGAAAAAATTCCAGCTGTAACTCTGGAGAGTATGTCAGCAGAGTATTTTATTACTCGACCTTAAAATTCGCCTTTTATGAAACTGGCTCATCCACAAAAAACAAGTTTCTCCAGATGCCTCTCACTAAAACAGCCTTCTCTCGAGCCTGTTTTAGTGAGCCATTATTTCTTTTTAAGGGGAAAAAGCGAATAAGCCGGGGGCTCCACTCCATGGAGGTGACGGACAAAATAATCCCATCGCTTGCGGGTGAAATAATCTCCATAAACACCTCGATAACCATGATGAGTATTAGGTAAGATCAATAAATCAAAATCTTTATTCTGCTTGATGAGAGCATCAACCAGCCGGAGAGTGGCTACCGGATTAACATTCTCATCCATCTCGCCATGGACAAGTAACAATTTTCCTTTCAGACGACCGGCTGAGGTGATATTGGATTGTTCTTCATAATAAGGACCTACGGGATAGCCCATATATTGTTCCGGCCACCAGGCTTTAGCCAACCGGTGATCATGGTTGCCTGAAGAGGCTACGCCGACTTTATAAAAATCCGGCCAATTAAGCATCGCCCGGACCGTGTCGTAACCGCCGGCGGAGTGACCATAAAGGCCGACCCGCTCCAGGTCCAGATAATTATATTTCTCGGCCAATTGCTGAAGAGCCGTCACGTGGTCCAGACAGCCTCCCCCCAGATTATGATAAGAGAAATCGTGGAATTTTTTAGAACGCCGGGCCGTGCCTCGGCCATCAATGGTGACACAGACAAACTGCAATTCAGCCAAGGCTGTCTGGCTATGATATAAAGCCCGGGCAAAGGTCTTCGGGGTAGCGACCGCCTGGGGGCCGGTGTAAACAGCTTCAATGACCGGGTATTTTCGGTGGGGATTGAAATTAGTCGGTCGCCAAAGAAGACCATAAATATCGGTTTGACCATCCGCTGCTTTCACTACGAATGGTTCAGGAAACTGCCAGCCGAGGGATAGCAAGTCCTTGATATCGGTGGTTTCTAATTTTAAAATAATCTTACCATCTTTAAGTCGACGGACCACAGTTCTGGTCGGAAAGTCAACCCGAGAGAAACGGTCAACGAAATATTTTTTATCCGGGGAGAGGAAAATCTCATGGTAAGCCGGTTCAGGAGTCAAATTCAGAAGACCACTCCCGTCAAGATTAACCCGATAGAGATGAACGAGATACGGGTCTTCACCCTTTTCCCGACCCACAGCAGTAAAATAAATTGTTTCGGCTTCTTCATCCACATGAATAATATTCAACACAACATATTCTCCATGGGTTAATTGGCGCAGTAATCGACCGGTTGACCACTCATAAAGATACAAATGATTCCAGCCATCCCGTTCGGAAGTTAAAAGAAGCAGCTCTTTCTGGGGTAGAAATCGATAATGGGAAAGGGCAGTCTCAACCATAGTCGGGTTTTCATCCCGGGCTACTTGCCTCACCCGACCGGTGGCGGCTTCTATTTCATAAATACTCACCCCTTTATAGCCCCGGTCAAACACCCGGGCGTGGAGTCGCTGACTATCAGCCAGCCAGGAGGCTTGGAGGCCGATAAAATGAGGGATGGGTGGCAGGTCAACCCTAATTTCCTTTCTGTTGGTCACATTAAAGATAACGGGAATATAACGAATAACTTTTTCTTCTCCCGGCAAAGCCCGGTAATAAGAATACAATTTGGCCCGGAAACCTTCGTTGACCGATTGCAAAAGATACATTTTTTGACCCTGGCGAAAATCCACTATTTGAGTGAAGATTTTTTTTGAATCAGGCGACCAGCGGACAAAAAAATGGCTGGGTTTTACGCCGTCCTCGCCCTCAATTAAATCATTCCAACCCAAATAGGTGGCGTATTCGTAGAACTTTTTACCCCGGTGACTTAATTTTATCACCCGCCCCGTTTTGGTAGAACGGACGTAAAGATTATAATCCCGGGCGAAAGCTATCCACTGTCCATCTGGAGATTTTTCTTCAAGTGTCTCTTCTTTCTTTTCCTTCTCTTTAGGCCGTGAAGTCAGGGTGTAGTCCTTCAGGTTAAGTGTCCAAATCTGTTTTTCGACTTCAAATTCAATCTGATTAGAATTAATAAATTTAATGGAATCAAAAGGTAACTCTTTCCGACTAAATTTTTTTCGCAATTTTAGGGACAGGAGCTCAGCCAGTCGCTCATGGTTAAAAACCTCCCTCTTAACGGCTTTCTCCGGGTCAACTAAATAAAAAGTCTTTCCCTGCCTGGTGTTAACCTGATACCAGAAAGAAGAAGTTTTCTTAATCCATTTAGGTACAACACCTTCTCCGTAAACCTTCTGGCGGAGATGGCGCGGCAAAAAAGATTCCGCCCGTTGATAATCAGCCCTGGTTATGGTCAAGGAAGAGGAAGACTGACAAGTGACCCAAAAAGGGATAAGGCCAAAAATTAATAACCAAGGAAAAAATTTTATCTTGCCCACTCTCATTCTTACCTCCAGAAAAAACGATAAAAGAAAAAAAGATAAAGAGAAATAATCTTCATTTTCGCTCTATTATATAAAATCTGATATTTTTGGTCTAAACTTTTACTCGTTAATTGACGACCACAGTTGAGAGGCAATTCTTGACCTTTGACCTGGAGAACAGGACAGGCTAATTGATAAGAAAATTAGACCAAGGGGAAAGGTGAAACCCTCCCAATTATCCATGGTGAAAGGGTGAAGACATGACCTCAACGATGAAGATTTGGGTGGCCCGACTGGTGAAAAGTGAAGACACGCTCCAATTATTCTTTGTTTACTCTCAAAGCAATGAAAGAGCCTTCGCCCCAACCAGATTTTATCTCCTCGACTTGCTGGAGGGTTTCTAATGGAGTAAAAAGCGTCTGGTAAAATTCAGGTGATGACCAGCCGGGCCCGCTCAACAAGGCGGCCACTTCCGAGGGTGTAAATAACTTGGCCTCCCGAAAAAAACGACTTTCTTGCTGCCGAGCTAAATAAGACTTTCCTAGAGAACTTTCTCTATCGATAAAACCCAAGACCAAAACACCGCCCTTCTTCAACACTCGTTTGGCCTCGCGAAAAAACAAAGCCACATCACTGAGAAAACAAAGTGTAGTCACGGCTAACAGAAAATCAAACCGACTATTCAAAAAAGGGAGATGTTCCGCTTCTCCCTGGACCACAACCACCCCTCTTCTTCGGGCCAATTGTAACATACCTCGAGCGGGGTCCAACCCCAGTTTTATTCCCAGGGGGGCGGCAAAGCGACCTGAACCCACTCCGACTTCCAGCCCTATCCCCTCAGGGGGAAGTAAACGCTGAATGAGATTTAACTCACTTTGATAAACATAAGGGAAGCGCTCATACCAGCGGTCATAATCCTCCGGCCAGCGATCAAATGCTCCTCCGCTGGCCATGGTGGATTAATTTACCTCCTGATATTGGTGCCTAGTCAAAATCAAGACTTTAGCCAAAGGTTCTCCTTATCAAAGTTTTTTCCAGCTCTCTCCATCCGGTGGTCAGTTTTCCTGCCCGATCTCCAAACCTTTTTAAAGAAGTTCTAGCCAATTTATCTCCCCCCACTCCACCACTCAAGAAAAAAGGGGACGCTTCTGTCCCCTTTTTCCCACCATAAAATGATTCATTGATGATGTCCAACCTCTAAAGTATTACTTTTTCTAAATTCCTCAGCTTTCCACTATAAATATTTAAACACTTGTTTTGAGTGTTAAGGAGTAGGGTGTTTCATATAAATCATCGCTAAGCTAGTTCAACTTCAAAATTTTCGCAAATAAAATTTATGGCCTTTATACTCCACTTCCACTAATTTTTTCTCCTCGATCAATTTTCTCACCACTGACCAGTCCACTCCAGCTCTATCCAGCAGCTCTTTGACTGACTCTTCCCGCATGGGATGGACAGCTGTTGTACTGAGAAGATCTTCTTCCACCTCACCAGAAAAACCAAAGGCACTGCCTTCATAGCCGATCAAACACTCGGTTTGGATTCCATGATCCACAAAAATCTGATAAGCCTGGGTAACGGCAGTTTCTTCGGGCGGGAGGACCCACTTCTCGGCAGGGGGTCGGATGGGTACAGAGAGGTAACTGAACGCACACTTCAAGCTACTGACAAATTCAGCGGTTTTCTCTAATTCCTTTTCACTATCGTTAATTCCTTTAACCAACATGGTCTCCGTAACCAATTTACCTTCAAAACTCCGGGCAAAAATTTTGATGCCCTCGAGAATCCTTTCTAGCCTCAAGCCACCATGAGGACGATTGGTCCTTTTCCACGCCTCTAAAGTAACTGCATCAACTTTTACTGAAACCCAATCTGCTTTTCCTAATTCCTGCCGGACATCCTCACGCCAAATTAAAGAAGAATTGGTGATAACCCCCACCTTAATTCCCAGGCCCTTGACCAGCTCAATCTCCCGACCTAGATTAATATCCAACGTGGGTTCTCCATCAGGAACAAAGGTAAGATAATCAATTCGCTCACCTCTCGCCAGGAGGTCATTAACTTTTCGGCGAACTGCTGCCGCCACAACTTCTGGTTGGTAAAAAGGAGCTCTTTCCATCTGCATGCGCAGCGTTCGGCCAACTTGGCAATAAACACAGGAATAGGTACATATCTTGGGAGGAATATTATTAATGCCCAGACTTTTTCCCAACCGCCGGGAAGGCACCGGTCCAAAGGCGATATTATCTTCTTTCATTATTACTCCTACTTTAATTATACCAGTTATTTTTTAGACTGGGACTCTTTTATTAACGCCAGAACAATTTCTCTGAGTTCCTGCAGGGTAAATCCGTAACGACGCCTCAGTCTGCCTAACCGCTCATTTAAAGGAACATTTGGGGGAAGCCTCAGTCTTTCCCTGATTTTATTAGCAGAAACTCCTAAGCGAAGTTCAACTTCCGCCAAGGTCATTTGTCCGGTGATCTGGAGAGCTTCTAGTTCGGCTTCATGGGCGCTGAGCCTCTCAGCCGAAAGTTCGACCTTTCTCTCCTCTACGGGTTGAGGAGAACGGATTTCCTTCTGGGAAGCAGAAGTAATTTTTTTGGCCGGAGAATCAATCTCTTCCGATTTTTTCTCAACTTGAGGGGAAGGCAAATATTCATCACTGCTACTGACAACCCCTCGCCGACCTTTCCCCTGCCCATAATTTTCATAAGAAGCATAACTTCGGGGATAAAGTCTCCAGAAAGCAACCACTACCAGAAGCCCTATGACGACTGTGGTCACGAGAGCCCAGGGCCAAGTTCTTTTAAACAGTTGAGAAGCCTTGCCTTTAATCCAACTCCAGCTCAAGATGAGATGAATAATCACTAGGGAAATGAAAGTCAGGGCAAGATAAAAGTGGATATTACCCCATTGATGACGATGAAGCCCCAGAAAATATTTACTGCTTTCAGCCACAGCCGGTCCTTTGGGAATCACCAGGCCTAAAAGTAAGCCGATTAGGACTATACCTAGAAAACAAACAAACAATAAAGTATCAATTAAATACTTCCAATCCGTCCGACTCATGATTACTCCACCTTTTTAATAAATTTTATAATTATGTCCATAATAATGGCTCATTTTTTGCTTTTCTCTGAGTTAGCACCTACCATCATCCTAGGAACTCCGAAAAAGAAGAAGAACTCAACAAGAACCCATCCCTTTTAAAAGAAACCCTGATTATCAAAATATCTACTTCCCTTGCCACGGTTCTTCTAAAAATGAGCCTAATTTTATTCTCCCATCTTAGCATTTTTATCTTTCTTGCTGGGTCATCTTGGCCTTCTTTTTCTCTTGGCCTCTCCTCTGCCTAACTCTAAACCACCCAGATTTCTCATTATTTTTCGCCAGCAGAAAGATTGTTCGTCTTTTTTAACTCAATTTGAAATTTCAATTTTTTCTTCTTTCCATCTCTTTTTAATACCAACCTGCTTCCTCCACCAATTCAGCTAGCAGCTGGACATTTGACCGCGGCGTGTGGGGAGCTACCGAACAAGCTGTACTAAGGATGTAACGGCCGCCCACTTTACCTATGGATAACCGGGTCAAGACATCTTGCTTAACAGTCTCCCGGTCTCCTTTAAGTAACACGTTGACGGGATCAATATTTCCCTTAATAAAGACTTGCTGGCCAATACGTCGCTTGGCTTCAGCCAGTGTAACATCACCCAAAGGAGGAGGGTCTAAACATTCCAGGCCGGAAACCCCGGTGGCCACCATTAACTCCAAGCGGTCTCTAATGGCTCCACAAGTATGGAGATAGGCAGGCACTCCTTTCTCTCGAATAGCCAGAGCAATTTGTCGTTCGAACGGCAACACAAATTCTCGGTAAAATTTAGGAGAAATAAAAGCTGCTCCGGCAAATGGGGAAGAGATTTTGATGGCATCAACGCCTTTCTTTAGCTGACGCTGAGCAATCTTGATAATCCCGTGAGTAAATCTTTGGAGGATGGCCTTCACTTTATCTGGGGCTTTGATTAAAGAAACCATGGCTTGCTCAAGACCAAATAGATGGAGGTAATAGTCAAATGGTGAGGTGACTTCGCCATGAATGGAGAAGTCTCTCCCTGCTTGAGATTTAACCAAATCGAAAATCCGGTAACTATCTTCTGGGTCAAAATAAAACATTAATCCTTGGGAGACAGGAATATAATCAATCTCTTCTGGAATCAAATCCGGGTCAAATGAAGCTAACTCCGGTGGAGGAGAAGGCCGAGCTGGTTGGTGGAGAGGTAAATCATCAGGAGGAAAGATGGTGCGGTCACCATTCCGCCAGATGACGACTTCTTTCTCTCCCTCGCGCTGGACAGAGCTAATATCTTTTTGCCAATCAGCTTTATGCCCGTGCAAACTGATGAGAATTCCATCAAAAGAATAAAGCTTCCGTAATTCCAATAACCCGGCAGCAAATACTTCAGCTGAGAGCCAAAATTCATGGGGAGAATAGCCTGTCTGGAGAAGCATATGACCGATGCTGAGCTGGCACATCACTGGCACCCGGTCCGGCAATTCCCCTTTCATGGTCCGGGCCATTCGCTCCCAAGATGTCATCTTTTTACCTGGAACTCCTCCTCTTATTTTTTATTTGGGCCGGGGAATATATTCTAAAATAATCCTCAGGGAAAACAAATTCATCTCTTTTTTTTCTCTCGCTTTTGACATCGGGCCTGAAGTGCTGAGCTGTGCCTATTCGCTCAATTAATCTTTCTCACTCTTCTATTAATTTCTAAAAAAGCTCCCCGGAGGACTCTTAAGCCAGAGTCCATTCTTCTTAGAAAATAAAACCATGATTCGCAAACACTGGGAGAAACAAGAGAAATTTAGACCTGATTTTCTTGTTTGACTTCTCTGAGATCAACTTAGATATTATGAATCTTCTGGAAGTAAAAATAAAATCTGAAAGCCTTGGTTTTAGAAATATAATCTTTCTTTTATTCAATTATTCAGAATTAAATTAAAATTTAATAATTAAATATAAGGCAAAAGAAAAGCTGAAATTAATTATAGGCCTCCATTATCTGCTTATCCTCCCGCATCAATTCTCCTGCTAGTTCCTCCATCTTCATCTTGTCCCAGAAAGACAGTTTCTGATGGGCTTCATAGTACTTCAAAGGAATAGGATGGGTGCCGACAATCACAGGAAGTTGATAATACTTTTCGATAAACTCCTTAAACTGTCGGATCCGAGGGCAGGGAGGGTAGCCGACTACTAATCCAGTAGCTAGATGAATAGCCTCGGCCCCATTTTTTTTCATTTCTGCCGGAACATATTCGACATTTCCTCCTGGACAACCTCCGCAATAAGAATAACCTACAATCTCTAGAGGCTCATCGGCTGGGTATCGAGCAAAACCACCCACACGCTCTCTCATGGCCCGAAAACATTTACCTCCGCCACAATCTTGATAACGAGCACAGATAATAATTCCAATTTTCATAAAATTGCTCCTTTTAGCGAAATTAATTTAATTCTGGATTGGTTACTTTTTGTCTTTCTTCTCTAGAGCTTCCAGACGAGATAATATATCCCCCAGCTGACGCTGGATCATTTCTGTTTGTTCTCTTAGGTAAGCTAATTCTTCTTGAAGAGGCCCAGTAGGCGGAAAAACATCTCCTGGTGGAGGAGGTGGTGGATAATTAAATCTGTTTCCTCCAGGAAAACCAGGTCCTCCTCCGAAACCGGGGGCTTGACGACGACCCATGCCCATTCCCCGGCCCATCCCCATTCCCCGGCCCATCCCCATTCCTCGACCAAAGCCGGGTTGAAAACCAGCTCCGGGTTCTGTTGGACCGGCTCCAAAATGCGAAGGAGCATTGGGCTGGGAGGTGGGTTGAAATTGCCCTGATTTATATTTCTCTATAGCTTCTTTAATTGAGCCACTAACGCCAACGATTACTTCCACTCCAGCCGCTTGGAGTGTTTGAAAAGCATTAGGCCCACAACTTCCTGTAAGAACAACTTTCGCTCCCTTATCAATGACAAATTGGGCCGCCTGAATCCCAGCTCCACTGGTGGCTGTGCCATGGGGATTTTCATAAGTCTCAAACTGACCCGTTTCTGTATCCACAATTATGAAATATTCACAGCGACCAAAACGAGGGTCAACCGGGCTCTCTAAATCTGGCTGACTAGCTGTAACTGCGATCTTCATTTTTCTTCTCCTTCTTTTTCCAGTTGCTCTAACTCAGCAATCCTCTGAGTGATAGAAGAAAGCTCCTCAGTTAATAGTTTAGCTTCTGTCTTCAGGTAATTTAGTTCTTCTTCTGGCGTTAAGGGAGTTACTCCCCAAGGGTCATAAGGGGTAGGATAACCGGGGCGAGAAAAGCCAGTTGAGGCTGAAAAGGGAATTTGGCCTGATTGCCAGAGATAATTCATAGACGATGTTGGCCATTCCCCATAATGTAAATAGTGGGCAGCTGGACCTAATCCCGAAGAGCTGCGGCCTAACCAACCTGGGGAATAACCAAATCTAACCCAACCAGGTAGCCCGGTTAGGTGATAAAACCAGCGATATCTATGACGCATTTTTGTCTCCTTTTGATTTAACAGTAAACTAATGTGCTCTTTGTAAATTAATGTAAATGAAAATCATTTTCATTTAAATATTAATGAGAGTAATGGTTTTTGTCAAGAAATAAATAAAAGTCCTCCAATCTCCATAAGTGTATGGGTGACCACTTTCTTAAGAATCTTCTTCTAATTAAATCCATTTAAATCAAAGGAAGTGATTTACTTCTCTTCAATTTTTCAGAGTTATTCCAAAAGCACGGGCCTCCTTTTTTCCTTTTTAAATAGAGGTCTTTCTCCGGAGAAATGAGCAGGAGTTGAATTCTTGAAGATTAGGTTTCGGGACTTCTCTTCTTTAAGGTTTAAGGAGGTATTTTGAGCAGGACTTCTATCTTTGGAGTGGGGAATTTGATTAGAAGAAAGTATTTTCAAAACCGGGAGAGAAAATAAAGGAGGTTCACCGTAAATTGATGTTTAAACTAAAAACACAAGAAGTGCGTCTTTAAGGAGCCAAGATAATCACAGCACAAGAAAAATATATACCTCATATTGATTTACTCCCAGGCCTTGAATGAGCTACGATAATCACGGCGCCCATAACCACGGCGCTACCCACTCTTTATCCTGAAACCCTTTACCATTTTTCCGGACACATTTTATCCCTGTAGTGGCCAATATAGCTTTGGAAAGGTCGACTGACTAAAAGGCGGAAGTTTGACTTTCTTCTTCCCTCCAGTAAATTAATGTTCTCTTCGAAAAATTATTTCTTAAGTTTTCATAATCTGGGAAAGGATGAAACAATGAAAAAAGCGATTTCGGTGATGTTCCTTTCTTTTCTACCTTTATTTCTGGCTTCTCAGCAGGTCGAAGAAGTCACTCCTCCGGAAGTCTACCAGATTTTACAACAGAAAAAAGCCCCCAACGTGTATTTAATCGATGTCCGTTGTGTGGCCGTATATTACTTTATGGGTCACCCTGAAGGAGCTTACAACATTCCCTTACGCTTCTGGGGCAAGCGGGCTCAAAAACTTATTTTTAACGAACATTTCATTGATGATCCTAAAAACCGTTTGGCTCATCGCAAAAATGAAAACTAGTTATAGCGGGTGTCTGACACCCGAATTTCAAATTTTCACAAATATTACTCTATCTCTCAACTCTAGTGAGGGGCAGAGCAATCTAGTTGTTTTTTAAAAAATTTTCTATCTCTTCGCAAAATCTAAAAAAATCTTTGTAGCCTAATTTTAAATTTTGTAAAAAAGTCATATCATCAATTATCCAGTATCTATGAATAAGAGAATTTCTGAAATCAAAAAATGGCTTTAGAGTATTATAAACATCTTCTGAGACAAGGCCCTTTTCGAATCCCTTTTTTATAGTATCCACATAGCCTTTTACAGCACTACCAAAATGCTTAAACAAGATACTTTAAAGCTAGCCTGACAATCTCCTCCGACATTAAATTTTTGTTGCTTGTTTCAATTAAAATTTTCTCAATTTTCCTTGTGTTTTCAGTTACATCCATCAAATATTTTTTTATCCTCGAATAATTTATATTCATGAATAAGCCTCCGCAAGAATTCCTGCAGATTCTCTAAATCGCGCTGATATTTTTTCTATAAGATCTGTTCTCAATTCAGGATTTTTGTCAATTATTAGAGTTCCATTGAATATTTCATAAAGTATTAAAAGGGAATCGGCTCTTTCTGAGTTATTACAATAATTTATTATTGTAATATCAAAAATATCAGGATAATAACCAGTAACTTGGGAAAGCTCTATTTTTAAATCTGAGGTGAAAGCAAAAGGATTTCTAAGGGTCGCCTCCGAGCAATAAACTGCAATATCAATATCATTAAATGTTTCTGATTCTTTAAATGAACCAAATATATAGGCAAAAATAATTTCTGAATTACTTAATAAAACTTTTTTAATTCCTTTAATGAGACTTATATCCATGAAAAAAGGTTATCAAAATTTTAAATATCTATCAAGAATCGGCTCTCTGTTTAAGTTTTTGGGGTGACCATTAAAGCTGGGGAAAACCAAAGCAGCCTCGCCCTCTAGCTTAATTTCTATTAAAAACAGCCACCACTTACTTCCAGAGAAAACAATACTTCTCCATTTTTTTTAACTTGGAAAAGGGCTAAAGGATTTATTCACTTTTGTTCTTTTTTCTCTTTAACTTCTTTTTGCGCTTCTTCTTCAGCCTCCCACTTCAGCTCTTCGATTATTTTTCCATCGGGGGATACAGTGATTTCTCCAGTTTGACCATCTTTGACTAATTCGGCTTCAAAGGCCTGTAGGGGAGGCTCAATCTTGGTTATTTCGCAGGCTTCATTTATTTTAGCCATAATTTCTCCTTTCTCAATTCGTTTAATGGTCGCCCCTTCAGCTGCTTTTTGAATAGCTTGAGCCGCACCTTCAGGAAGTTCTTCCAGACTAATGATGGTGGCTATTTCAATTATCTGCCCATCAGCGGTGACTTCTACACCTTTATTATCTTTAAATTCAATGTCATAGAGAGTCAGGCCTGCTTTTTCCTCCGTTTCTACTTCAGCAATTTGAGCCTCAGGGAATTTTTCCTTGACCACCTGAGCCACAGCTGCCGGTAGTTCCACCGCCATCTCTTCTGCCTCCTCAGGAGCCTGCTGGGCTACCTGATTGGCTTCCTGCTTGGCCTTTTCTTCTTTTTTAGCACATCCGGTGAGAACCCACATCAAAACTAAGATCACCAGAAATAGAAATAATACTTTCTTCGCCATTTTCTCCTCCTTTTTAATTTATATAATCGATTCAAATTTATTATACTCCTTTCATAATTGCCCCGCTATTTTTCCTTTTATATCTCTCTCTTTCTCCTCCATTCTTTTTTGGCCAGCTTGACCAAGCTCTTACTTTCTCCTCTGAGACTACTCCATGTCCCTAGAGTAGGCAGTGACAAGAATTCCATTTTTCTCTAGCCAGCTCCTGATTGTTTGAGAATGTTTAAATATTGAAAAGATTTATTATCAATATTCTTCATGCGGAGAAGATCTCTAAAAAGCTAAAAACCCTTAGATAGAGGCTATTTTTTGGGGGTAAAATCGCGTTTAAGGCTAATTTTTGGGGTAGTAAAAAG